>LWDU01042041.1_pt1 | contig 29851 bp, 31 predicted proteins | sample 727161 | NCBI WGS metagenome assembly LWDU01 (sample SAMN04566230, study PRJNA314399) | hydrothermal vent metagenome | isolation source: deep sea hydrothermal plume seawater | place: Mexico: Gulf of California, Guaymas Basin | collected 2004-07-11
TAAGGTCATGTTTTTCATGCTTTATTATCTCATTTACTGCAAATAAACGCGCTTAAATCACAGGCTAAATACCCTTAACTTAGTGCCATTCTGGTTAACCACATATTTACGAACAACCAACGTTAAAATTAGTAATACGCACATGTCCACAAAAATCATTAAAACTAATTGCATTGTCAGGGCTGACTTTGCTTTTTGAATGACGCTTTCAACCAGTGTTAAATTTTTGGCGATGACAGCATAGCCAACGATTTTTTCGTTGAAGCCTTTTATGGGAATGCTTGTATAAAAATACTGACTGCTTTTGCCAGCTTGTGTAATATCAGAGTCCTTCAGGTCATCAAATAACACTTGGTTTAGAGCGTTTCTATCTGAAGCCAGCACAAAGTTCTGATTTAGCCTTGGAGCAGTTTCTAAGTTTTTTGCTGTACTAAGATATTCAGATTTCATCACGATAAACCCTTCAACTTTATGAGAGGCGGCTTCACTAATGATTGAATTCAAACCCTGCATAAATTCGATACTACCAAGGTATGAGCCATTATCAATGATGGGCGCCAAGCCTCTTAATACAAGCCCAACTCGACCAATTTCAATAGCAACGAGAGGTTTTTTGGTTCGTTTAACGGCAGTGATGGTATGACGAAAGGAGTTGAGATCATCACCGAATTTTTGTAACTTCCACTCACGTACGAAGCTATGGACGTCTTTATCGTGCACATGAATTTTAATATTTTGTAAAGGTGGTATTGGCTTTATAATCTTTAATAATGGCTTGTAATTGCTCAATCGCAGGGCCGCGATCGTTGTTGATTAGCGCTGTCATAATGGATCGATTGTGCGATAAACCAATAACGTTCAGTTTAGCGATATCAATTTTTGCTTGATATTTATCTTCAAAATAGGAGTGTAATTTCTCTTCTTCGGCTTGATAAATATTTTCTTCAATTTCACCAATGCTAATGAGTGAATTAATGATGAGTGCAGTTAACCCTGTTAAGAGAACTAAAATCATAGGGATATGAATTTTTTTCCCGATGCTCATTTTTTTAAATATGTTCATATTATTTTCTGTGTTAAAACGCTATTTAGTTGTATCGGCAAGGATAGTAAAACCTTGATAGTATCAATGTAAATGTAGAAACCTAAAGCTGCAAATAAAACTTCTCTCATGATCAACAAACTCTCAAAACCTATCCGCCCAGAAAACGACGATTGCTGTGGCGGCGGTGGTTGTTGCCCCTGCGTTTGGGATACTTACTTCAATGCGCTTGATTTGTGGGAAGAGCAGGAAGAGAAAGAACAAGCCTTGGCGGATGAAGCGAAGTCTTCTGTCGATAAAGCGAGATAGACTAACGGTGTATCTTCTTATCGGTTCAGTGTAAAATTCACGCTTTCAAAATCAACGTATTAGGCGCTGATTATTACACTAAAAGAACCTATAGAATCATGAGCCAATCACCTTCTCGTCAAATACTGGCTAACGCCATTCGTGTCCTAAGTATGGATGCTGTTCAACAAGCCAACTCGGGTCACCCCGGTGCGCCAATGGGTATGGCGGATATTGCAGAAGTGTTATGGAATGACTTTTTATCGCATAACCCGGCGAATCCGCATTGGGTTAACCGTGATCGTTTTATTTTGTCGAACGGCCATGGTTCGATGTTGTTGTATTCTTTATTGCACCTGTCTGGTTACGATTTGCCGATGGAAGAGTTACGCAACTTCCGTCAACTGCATTCTAAAACACCGGGTCACCCTGAATACGGTTATGCACCGGGTGTTGAAACCACCACGGGTCCATTAGGCCAAGGCATTACCAATGCGGTGGGCATGGCGTTGGCTGAAAAAGTATTGGCGGCGCAGTTTAATCAAGACGGTTTTCCCGTTATTGACCATTACACTTACACCTTTATGGGTGACGGCTGCTTAATGGAGGGCATCTCGCACGAGGCGTGTTCTTATGCGGGTACGTTAGGCTTAGGTAAATTGATTGCTTTTTGGGATGACAACGGCATTTCAATTGATGGCAATGTGGAAGGTTGGTTTACCGACGATACCCCGGCGCGTTTTGAAGCCTACGGCTGGCACGTGGTGAGTGGTGTGGATGGGCATAATGCCGATGAGATTAAGCAAGCGATTGAACAAGCACAAAAGGAGACCAGTAAGCCAACACTTATTTGTTGCAAAACAGTGATTGGTTCAGGCTCGCCAAATAAAGAAGGAACGCATCACGTTCATGGCGCACCATTAGGCGCAGAAGAAATTGCAGCGACTAGAAAAGTATTAGGTTGGACTGCGCCAGCGTTTAAAATTCCAGCCGATGTTAAAAACGCATGGGATGGTAGCGATAAAGGCGAGCAAGCAGAATCTAAATGGGAAGGCTTATTAGAAAGCTATGTGGAAGCGCATCCAGCATTAGCGGATGAGTTGTTGCGCCGTTTATCGGGCGAATTAGGTGATGATTGGGCAGAAAAATCGTCGGCTTATATACAAGCGACACAAGCAGCAGGCGATACGATTGCCTCACGCAAAGCATCACTAAATACTCTAAATGCGTTTGGTCCCTTATTACCTGAGTTTTTGGGTGGTTCTGCCGATTTAACCGGTTCTAACTTAACCGAATGGGCGGGTTGTACAGACGTAGATGGCAGTAATGCCAACGGCAACTACTTACATTACGGTGTGCGTGAATTTGGCATGAGTGCGATTCAAAATGGCCTGGCGTTACACGGCGGTTTTATTCCTTACGGCGCAACCTTCTTAACGTTTTCCGACTATTCAAGAAATGCCATCCGTATGGCGGCGTTGATGAAGTTAAAGAACATCTTTGTTTTCACACACGACTCTATCGGTTTGGGCGAAGATGGCCCAACGCATCAATCAGTTGAGCACGTTTCAAGCTTGCGTTTAATTCCGAATTTAGACGTATGGCGTCCGTGTGATGCAGTTGAATCTGCGGTTGCATGGAAGTGTGCGGTGGAAAGTGACAATACACCGTCAGCGTTGATTTTCACTCGCCAAAATGTACAACACCAAGAGCGTTCTGCAGAGCAAGTCGCCGCTATTTCAAAAGGCGCTTATGTGCTGAAAGATTGTGACGGTGAGCCACAAATCATCTTGATGGGCACGGGTTCAGAAGTTGAATTGGCAACCGCAGCAGCAGAGCAATTATCCGCCGATGGCATTAAGGTTCGCGTGGTGTCTATGCCCTGTACAGATCTGTTCGACAAACAAGATGCAGCGTATAAAGAATCTGTATTGCCTTCATCAGTCACAGCAAGAGCAGCGATTGAAGCGGGCACAACAGCGCTTTGGTATAAGTACGTTGGTTTAAATGGTGCGGTGATTGGTATGGATTGCTTTGGCGAATCTGCACCGGCTAAAGAGTTGTTTGAACATTTTGGTATTACTGCAAACAAATTAGCAGCGGCGGCAAAAAATCTGTTGTCATAACCTCTAACGTCATATTACAAAGCAGAGTTTAGCTATGAGCATCACCAACATGCAAGACCTTGATTTATCGGGTAAGCGCGTTCTTATCAGGCAAGACTTGAATGTGCCAATCAAGGATGGCAAGGTGATGAGTGATGCGCGAATTCGCGCAAGTTTGCCAACAATTCAGCAAGCACATGCAGCGGGCGCTATGGTGATGTTGATGTCGCACATCGGCCGCCCAACAGAAGGTGAATTTGACGAAGCCTTTAGTTTAAAACCAGTTGCGGAGCATTTATCTACGTTATTGGGTTTACCTGTGCGTTTACAAAAAGATTGGATTGACGGCGTGGAAGGTGAAGCTGGTGATATTATTCTTTGCGAGAACGTGCGCTTTAATATAGGCGAGAAAAAAGACGACGAAACGTTATCCAAAAAAATGGCTGCATTATGTGATATTTTTGTGATGGACGCGTTTGGTACGGCGCATCGTGCGCAAGCATCGACACACGGTGTGGCTAAGTTTGCAAAAACAGCCTGTGCAGGCCCTTTATTATCAGCAGAACTAGATGCCTTAGGCAAAGCCTTGCAACAGCCAGCCCAGCCGATGTTGGCGATTGTCGGTGGCGCAAAAGTATCCACAAAACTCACGGTGTTGGATTCGATGTTGGACAAAGTCGACCAACTGATTGTCGGCGGCGGCATTGCCAATACCTTTATTGCCGCGCAAGGTCACCCCGTTGGCAAATCATTGTACGAACCCGATTTAATTGACGAAGCCAAAGCCTTAATGACGAAGGCTGAAAAAAATGGTGCGAGTATTCCCGTGCCGGTAGACGTGGTGTGCGGTAAAGCGTTTTCAGAATCAGCAGAAGCGGTGGTGAAATTAGTGGCTGATGTTGCAGACGATGACTTGATTTTAGATGTCGGCCCACAAACAGCCAAACAATACGCCGAACTGGTTAAATCAGCCGGCACGATAGTTTGGAACGGTCCCTTGGGCGTATTCGAGTTCGACCAATTCGCGGGTGGTACAAAAACACTCGCGCAAGCCATTGCGGACAGTGACGGGTTTTCAATTGCAGGCGGCGGCGATACCTTGGCAGCGGTTGATAAGTACAATATTGCTGATGAAGTGTCATATATATCAACGGGTGGCGGCGCATTTCTTGAATTTTTGGAAGGCAAAGAGCTACCGGCTGTCAGCGTACTTCAAGCGCGCAATAGCTAAAAGCACAACCAAGTTATTGTTGTTGGTTTCGTTCTTACTCGTGTTTATTCGATGCAATTCTCAAAGCCCAAAGAGCAAACAAAAAAATCGGATACACCTTTCTATTTAAGTTATTTTTCACTTAGCCGATATAAAGTTTACCTACCATTAATAAGCTAGTTAGTGCCCGCCGTGGCGCTCAAATGACCAATGAAAAATATTAAGCGTTTATTCGCTGAATTCACATTCTAAGTGCAACAGTTTGGTTTAAGCGTTATCGCAGAAGGTGTAGAAGTGGATGAGCAAGGCACCATGCTGCTTGAGATGGGTTGCATTAACGCGCAGGGTTTTGGCATCGCAAAGCCAATGCCTGCGGATGAAATGGCCCAATGGCTAGAGAATTATCAACCAAATCAACAGTGGATAAGAGAACATTAGGATTGTATGATGTATGAATCTAAATAGAAGATTTATACAATGATATGGTGCAAACAACGTCAAAAAATATAGCCGCCCCACGGTATTTATTCGGCTCATTAATGTTGTCGATAGGTGTTTTGGGGTTTTATTTAGGCGGGCTTTGGAATTGGTTGGGTACCGTTGCCTTTGTTTTTGTTGTGTTGTTGGATATAGCGCTGCCTCAAGACGATAAGCCGCGGGATGTAGAATCAACAGGGCTGCAAAACATTGTGCTTTATTTGCAGTTACCTTTTATTGTTGCCTTGTGGCTTATGTTCGCTCAAATGCTTAATGCGGGGTTGAGTAATAACGTTGAAATTGCCGGTGCTATTTTCTCTATCTCCTTTCTAAGCGCACTAGGTGGTTTGCCCCCATCGCATGAATTGATGCATCGGCGTAGCAAATTTGCACGTTTTTACAGTTCCTTATACCTCACTGTTTTTATGCTGCCGATGAATGATTTGGGGCATGTGCGAGGACATCATCTTAAGGTAGCAACAACTGAAGATAGCGATACACCGCGAAGAGGCGAGCTTGTTTACACCTTCGCCTTTCGTTCTTTATGGGGACAATTTGTGGATTCTATAGAAATGGAAGGAGATCGTTTACGTCGGCATAAACGCCCGTTATTAACGCCAACGGGGCGCTTTTTCCAATCACTTGTAACCGTAACGGTTTGGCTTGTGCTCTGGTTTTCAATCGCGGGTATTGAAAGCATACCTGTTTACTTACTAACGATAGTCATCTTCTTTTTGGTGTTGGGAGGGTTCAATTACACTCAGCACTATGGGCTGATACGAGTTGTTGGGGAACCCATTGAACCGAGGCATTCGTGGAACCAATTAAAGCCATTGAGTCGAGCGTTGTCTTTTGAAATATCTAATCATTCTGAGCATCATTTGGTCCCCACGCGATTTTATACCGATCTCAAACCGTATCCCGATGCGCCACAAATGCCGAGTATCGCCTTATGTTTCGTGGCTGCTTTTGTTCCGCCGGTATGGGAACGTTATTTTGTACGCCCCCGCCTGCAGTTGTGGGATGATAATTATGCTAGTGATGCAGAGAAGGCACTAGCTGTAGAAGCGAATAAAGCAGCAGGTTGGGTTTAAAGTTTAAAAGGAAAAGTTATGGTTAATGAAGACGTTTTAAAAAGAACTAAACAGTGGCGCGGTTATGTAGAAGCTAAATTAGGTTTTCGTAATCATTGGTACCCTGCATTTTTTGCTGATGAGGTAAAAGAAGGCGAGCCGGTTAAAACTAAATTGCTGGGTGAAAACTTATTGTTAAACCGCATAGACGGCCAAGTGTTCGCAATTAAAGACCAGTGTTTACACCGTGGTGTACCACTGTCTAAAAAACTAGAGTGTTATACCAAAGACACGATTACCTGCTGGTATCACGCGTGGACTTATCAATGGAAGGACGGTTTGTTGTGCGACATTATGACGGACCCAAGCAGCCAAATGATTGGTAAGCACAAATTAAAAACGTACAAGGTGGAAGAAGCAAAAGGGTTGGTGTTTATTTTTATGGGTGATATTGATCCGCCTCCTTTATCGCATGATGTAGCGCCAAATTTTTTAGATGATGACATGGTGATTCGTGGCATTAAAACAGAAGTAAATTCAAACTGGCGTATGGGTGTTGAAAATGGCTTCGATTCGACACACGTGTTTATTCATAAAGACAGCCCAATGATGCCAGAGAATAAAACGGTTGTGCCACTGGGTTTTTCACCTAATCGCGGTGAAGAAAATGAAATGGTGACAGTAGTAAAAGGGGAAGATGGCCCAACGGGTGTGTTTGATAATATTGGCGCTCATTCAAGGCCAATTTTGGAAGGCACGATAAAAGGCGAACCAGTCGTGCATAGCGTGATGGGTGGTGATAAGCGCATTGCCCTGCAGATTTCTATTTGGTTGCCGGGAACGTTAAAAGTGGATCCATTCCCTGACCCATCGTTGATTCAGTTTGAATGGTACGTGCCGCGAGATGAGACAAGTCATTGGTACTTTAGAACACTTGGTAGACGAGTTGAAAACGCCGCCGAAGAAACCGCGTATGACAAAGAATTTCACGAACATTGGAAGCCATTAAGTTTGCATGGCTTTAATGACGATGATATTTGGGCCCGTGAAGCGATGCAGACCTTTTATGAGGATGATTGGGGCTGGGTTAAAGAGCAGCTTTTTGAAGCTGATAGCAATATTGTTGCGTGGCGAAAATTGGCCAGCGAAATGAATCGCGGTATTCAAAAGAAAGAAAACCTATAAGTGAAACCTACTGAACGCTGTATTGTCAGCGTTCAGTAGGTTTGTTTAATGTGCGCCTTGCTGATGCCCCCAATCGCTGGGTTGTGAATAGGTTTTAACTTCCCAATTACCTTCTTCAATTATCAATCCGCCCCAACCAATTTCTAAACCAAAGCCACCGGGCGTGGCGACGTAGAATGAAAACATTTGGTCGTTCGGGTGATGGCCCAGTTCCATAAAGAAAGGAATGTCCGCATCTTTACAACGTTGACATGCTAGCCCCACGTCATTCATGTCTTCAACTTGCAACATAAAGTGATGTAATTTCTTCGGAAACGGTAACGCGGCAAACGCAGCAGAATGATGACGGCCTGTTTTAGTATGCATAAACGTGGCATCCAACACGGGGCCGCCAGGTGCAATTTCACCACGAATATAGTCACTCAATCTCAGGCATAAAACATCCCGATAAAAATGGTTTGTATCGTCTTTATCTTCGGCAATAGCAACATAGTGTCCAGCACCAAATCGCTCAGCAAGAAACTCTCCTTTCATAACGGATGACTTAAACGATTCACTCATGGGCGCTACAGCTGCGCCAAAATAGAGTTCGTGGTTAACACCGTTAGGATCCGTACAAATGTAGGCTTTTTCAACGGCACGTGTACTGCAAAAATCACTATCCGCTGCTTGAATATCAACGCCTTGCGATTCGACATGTATAGCAAGTGCATCGAGTGATTCTTCAGAGTCTAGTTCCCAACCGATGGCGGCGAGGTCGTCATTATCGCTTTGCTGAATGAGGATGCGTTGTTCTTGGCTGTCAATTCGTAGCACTAATGCTTGGTTGTTTGATTTGCTGCCTACTTGCAAACCGATGATGTCTTGTAAGAATGTCTTCCAGGCAGGTAAGTCCGTGGCATTAAATACAAAATAACCTAAATTTGAAGGCGTTAAATGATAGTTGTTCATGCTGTTTTCCTCTGTACGAAGATTAGATTTTTCCAGTGTTTAGGAAGCTACGTAACACCGTATTAAATTCTTCCGGTGATTCGTATTGCGGCCAATGGGCAGCATCTTGCTTCATGATATATAGAAGTGCCCCCGGTATTTTAGCGGCGCTATTTTTTGCACACGGTACGTCGTGGCATGGGTTATCTTCGGTCCAAAGGAATAATGTTTCTTTTTTGATTTTCTCCATTGGAATCAGGTAATCATCGTGCATGCCAATCATGCCTAGTACTTTCGGTGCGACTTCTTTAGAGCCTGGTCTGCGATAGCAGGTTAGTCGCGTTTCTACTAACTCTGGTGTGATCATGCTGTCGTGATTGTTTGGGTGGAATAGCCACTTCATTCTATTACTTACGCTGTCGAATGTTGGTGGCCCCATGGTGGTAGCTTTTGAAGTGAGGTCTATAAGTCCTTGAAGTTCTTCACGGCCTTTGTCGGTAATAATAGGCAAGCCTGCAGCGGTGTTGAAATTTACTTTTAAAACACGTTCTGGATATTCAATGGTAAATAGGCCCGTTACCCAACCACCCATAGACTCGCCCGATAAATGGGCTTTATCAATACCAAGAACATCCATTAGTTCACGCAAGTGGTCTACCAATGTTAACGGCGTGTAGTCGAGTAAGGGCTTGTCGGACATGCCTTGGCCAACATAGTCGTAAGCAATTACATGAAATTCGTCAGACAAAGCAACGATATTTTTAGCATAAGCTTCTAAATGCCCGCCCACGCCATGTAAGAAGATAATGGTTTCTTTATTGCCTTTGCCTGCTTCGGCAATGCGTGTTTTTCCGTACGATGGGGTGTCGACGTATCGAATTTCTGCGCCCATAAAGTCTAGCCATAATGACATAGTGTGTTCCTTGTTTTTTATAAAAAGATTGAAAGATTTAGGGTGCCAAGCGTGGCTTGGTCCATATAAATGGTGCGTTTTAAAAAGCGCCATTCGCCGTTAACTTGGTGAATCACATCATGGCGTTCAGCCGACAGCAAATCATGCCCCGCATCGTCTAAACGATTGCGATATAGCATCAAATTGGTTTTTAGTTCGTATTGGCCATTGTCCAATGCGTTAATGCGCAAGTTACTAACAAAATGCCGGGTTCTGGATTGCGGCTCTTCTGCCCATGCGGTGGATGTGCTTAAACGTTTAACCCGCATGCCGAGCATTTCTTTGGTTTCATCAAAGTGGCCGAATTTCTCTTGAAATTCTTGGTCTTTTTGGCGTTTGGTATGGGTAACGCGTACGGGCATACGATAGCTGGCTTGTTCATCCCATAGGTCTAGCCATTCATTATGTTGATGGTTATCCAGCAGTTCTGCTTCGTGGTAAATAAAAGCTTCAATTTCTCTAAATAAGGAATCAGTAACAGGCATTATTTACCCTCCAATGTAGTGATCCATTTTTTCCAAAACGCGCGTTGAGCGAATTCGGTAAAATCGAGTGGGTAAGCATTGCCTGGCCCTGGCCAATCATCCATCGGTTCTAGAAGCCCGTTGCCCATTGAGTAATTGAGTGAGAGTTTTGATGCCATGGTGCCTTTTGCAGGTAGGGAAATTTGACTCCAGTTTTCGGCATCGTCTTGTTCTAATGTACCTGATGTGCCAAAACTTATTAAGTAGGCCTTATAGCTGGCTTGTTTGAATTCTTCGGGCGCATCTTTTTCAACCATGCACCATGACCAAATTTCTGTTTTACCCGCAGCCAATGGGCGCCATATTCTAAACGTCATATAGGGTGCTGGCGGTGCCATAGCGGTATACGCCCCGGGCGCGTTTAAGAAGCTTAAATTTGGAAATAAATTCGCATGGGTAGGTAACGAAACCCCGTTATCCATGAGCGAAACTTGTTCGGGATTAAAGCGCTGTCGCATGGCTTCCATCATCGGTGGCGGATAGGCTAAGGAATTAAACAGGGGGTCTTGTCTGGCAAAACCAATGCCGAAATGTTCTAGAGCCACTTGTACGCCATCTAATAGAAAATCACCTGACTGAGCGGGCAACATGCCGGCTTGTATGGTGCTGGCATGGGTTATAAACGTATGGTATCCATCGCCAACAAAGTTATCTGCGGCAAGTTTCCAGTCCGCATCTACTACCCAGCGTTGCGGCACGCCGTATACTTCAAGGCCGGCTTCGGATTTATTGGTATAAAAATCCATATACCATTTGGCATCGCCAAGGTAATCGTCTAGCGGCTCTGCATTGGGGTCTAAGTTGGCGAAAATCATACCTCGCCAAATCCCCATTTTAGGTGCGGCCATCAGGCCCCAGTCAGCATGGTCGATGGCATCTTTGCCGTAGCCTTCATCTTCATACGGAATATCAATCAGTGCGCCATCTAAGTCATACACCCAGCCATGGTATGGGCATGAGAAATTACGCGCGTTGCCCTTCTCTACACTGCACACTTTACGACCGCGGTGGCGACAGGCGTTTAAAACGACATGGATAGCATCTTGTTTGTCGCGGGTAACGATAAAAGAATCATCGGCGATGTATCGTTGAACATAATCGCCGGCATTGGGAATTTCGCTTTCATGAGCGAGAAAGTTCCAGCTTTTTGCAAATAAGTGCTCTTTTTCCAGTTCGAATAGTTCAGGACTATTGAATACGCCTAAAGGCAGCTCGCCTTTATTAATGGCTTTAGCTATTGGTGGAATTAAATTAGGGTTAGGCATTCTTTTTTCTCTCCCAGAGAATTCGTAAGTATTATTTTTAACTAATGTATCAGAGTTTTTTATTGAGCAAAATGATTTTAGGTATTAAGCGCCTAACCATGAATTGTGAATATAAAATTAAACATTCACAATTCATGGTAAACTTGTTTTTATGAAAAGATTTGATGCAGACCTGTCGGGTGAAGAATTAAAAGAAAAAATTTTGGATGCTGCTGATAAGCGGTTCAAAGCGGTTGGGTTTAAAAAAACCGCCATGGCAGAAATTGCTAATGATTTGGGTATGTCCACAGCCAATTTATACCGTTACTTCCCCAGTAAGGTTGATATAGCTGAAGCTTTTGCTATTCGCTGTTTTGTTGAAAAAGAACAGGGCTTGGCGCAGCTACTAGAAAAAGGCAGGGTATCAGAGGTTGAACGACTTCAAGCTTTCGGTTTAGCGTTACTCCATTTTAATTACAAACAACTTCAAGAATATCCAGCCATCAACGACATCATCGTTGCACTGTGCGCGGAAAAACCAAGCTTGATTGAACGAAAAAGAGCAGGTGAGCTTGAGCTAATGAAAATCATTTTGCAAAAAGGTCAAGAAGTAGATGGTTGGGTTTTTGATGATATTAATGTGACGGGCCGTGCGATTTTAACGTCATGGATAATGTTCACGACACCGACGTTTATGCAATTAAATACATTGGAAGAATTAGAGAGTTTGTTAGAAAGCGTTATGAATATAACGATTAATGGCTTGCAGCCAAGGACATAGGGAATGAATCGATTAGAAGGTTTTTTTAGTGAGTGGGTCATTAAGCGCCGCGTCATTGTTATTTTACTCAGTGTCATTATTGTGGGTGTTACTGGTAGCGGATTACGCCACTTAGGGTTTGATGATGATTACCGAGCTTTCTTTAATGAGCATAATCCAGAGCTTATCGCATTTAATGAGATTGAGAATACCTATACAAAGTCAGATAACGTCTTCATTGTTATAGCGCCAAAAACGGGAGATGTTTTTGCGCCAAAGGTACTGGGGTTAATAGAAGAAATGACGCAAGATGCTTGGCAAATGCCTTATTCGCGCCGAGTAGATTCGCTGCAAAACTTCCAAAATACTTATGCTGAAGAGGACGACTTAATCGTTGAAGATTTATACGAAGAGGCAAATGATTTAAGCACAGTAGATATTAAGCGAATTAAAGAAGTTGCACAAACAGATCCTTTATTGTCTAAACGTATGGTGTCAGAAGATGGTCGCGTTACGGCAATTAATATCGTCTTGGAATACCCTAAACTTGATTCGGGCAAAGAGCTTAAAGAAGTGGTAGCAATGACGCGCCAATTGATTAAAGACTATGAGGCGAAGTACCCAGAGGTTGGTTTTTATGTAACTGGGGTGTCGTTCTTAAACACGTCTTTTGTAGAAGCCGGTGAAAGTGATGTGATGACGTTAGTGCCGATCAGTTTCGTGTTAATGCTGGTCTTTATGTATTTTCTACTCAAAAGCCCAAGTGCTGTGTTTGGCGTGATGATGGTTATTATCTTTTCGGACGTGGTGGCGCTTGGTATGGCCGGCCATATTGGTATTCAGTTGTCACCTGCGTCGGTGCCATCTACGCAAATGATTATGGTGTTAGCGGTGGCAAATAGCATTCATATTTTGGTGTCATTTATTTTTAGTATGGAACACAAAATGCCTCAAAGAAAGGCGTTATCAGAAAGTATTCGCCTTAACCTGCAGCCAATCTTTTTAACCAGTGTGACCACGATGATTGGTTTCTTAGGTATGAACTTTAGTGAAGTGCCACCATTTAATGACTTGGGCAACATTGTTGCCATGGGTGTTTTAGCATCTTTGTGTTTCTCGCTAACTTTTTTGCCTGCGTTGATGAGTTACTTGCCGGTAAAAGTGACATATCAAGAAGACGCGGATGTTGAAAAGCTGGCGAAGCTATCTACCTTTGTGATTAAAAACCAAAATCCAATTTTGGTGATTATGGTGGGTATTGTGCTGGTGTCTGGCTACTTAACGACGTTAAATAGAGCGGAAGAGCTGTTCGTGAAATACTTTGATGAAACGATAGAATTTAGAACAGATACAGACTTTGCAACCGGTACACTAGGTGGTTTATACCAACTTGTTTATTCAGTTCCTGCAGAGGGTAAAGGTGGCATCAGTGAGCCAGAGTATCTTGAAAATTTAGATAAATTTGCGCAATGGCTTAAACAGCTACCTGAAACAATTAATGTGTATGTGTTAACCGATACCATGCGGCGGTTGAATAAAAATATGCACGGCGATGACCCTGCATTTTATACGTTACCAGAAAGCCGAGAGATGGCTGCGCAATACTTATTACTCTACGAGATGTCTTTGCCGTATGGCTTAGACTTGAACAACCAAGTGAACGTAGATAAGTCTGCTACACGGGTGTTTGTTACGATGAACGAGGTGAGTAATGTGGAGCTGTTGAATTACGAGGTACGTATTCAATCGTGGTTAGAGGCGAATGTGCCAGCATCAATGCAAACTCCGGGCACTGGGCCGTTGATGATGTTTGCACACATTGCTGAGAAAAATATTAATGGTATGTTAAAGGGCTCTATATTGGCGTTATTCCTTATTTCAATTATCCTAATATTTGCACTTCGTTCACTGAAAATAGGCATAATTAGTTTGGCTCCAAACCTTGTGCCAGTTGTGATTGGCTTTGGCTTGTGGGGCCTGATTTATTCAGAAGTTAATATGGCGTTGGCCATTGTGGTGAGTATGACCTTGGGAATCGTGGTGGATGATACCGTGCATTTTTTAAGTAAGTATTTGCGTGCAAAACGTGAAAAGGGCTACAGCACAGAGAGGGCGATTACCTATGCGTATACGCATGTGGGCAAAGCGTTAGTGGTGAGCTCTATTGTATTAACGGTAGGCTTTTTGGTGTTAATGATGTCGCCATTCGCACTTAATTCTGATATGGCAACGTTAACCACTTGGATTATTTCCATAGCGTTATTCGTGGATTTCCTATTGCTACCGGTATTGTTATTAAAATTTGATAAGGATGAAAAATGAAGAAGTTAATGTTATTAGTTTTGCTGTTATCAACAGCGGTAGCCTTTGCACAAACACCTGAAGAGAAGGGCCTTGAAATTGCGGTTGAAGCAGATAAGAGAGACCAAGGATTTGCCGATTCAAGCTCGAAAATGACCATGACGTTAAAGAATGCTAATAACGATGTGAGTATTAGAAAGATGCGATCTAAAACATTGGAAGTTCAAGGTGATGGTGATAAAGGTTTAACCATTTTTGACCAACCTGCGGATATTAAAGGCACGGCGTTTCTATCGTTTACCCATGTGCTTGATGCCGATGATCAATGGTTATATTTGCCTGCTTTAAAACGAGTAAAACGTATTTCATCAAAAAACAAATCAGGGCCGTTTATGGGCAGCGAATTTGCGTTTGAAGATTTATCTTCACGTGAAGTGGAAAAATATGGCTATCTATATATAAAGGATGAAGCCGTGGATGGTGAAGATGCATTTGTAATAGAAGTGCGTCCTAACTATAAATATTCAGGGTATACGCGATCCGTTGTTTGGATCAGCAAGGAAAAATATCAGCCATTAAAAATTGTTTATTACGATCGTAAGAATAGCTTGCTTAAAACGATGTCTGTTTCGGGTTATAAGCAATACCTTGGTCAATACTGGCGTCCGGATGTGATGGTGATGACGAACCATCAAACAAAAAAAGAAACACAGCTAGATTTTACGGATTACAAGTTTAAAACGGGTTTAAGTGATCGCGACTTTAACAAAAGCAGTTTAAAAAGAGCGCGTTAAGCAAAGGCAGTTATGTTTTTAAGATGGGTTAACAGGGTGATGGTGTGCGCTTTATTGTTTGGGTTTGGTCAAGCAATAGCCGCTGATTGGTCGGGCTACGGGGCTGTTGAATACCGTGGGTTTACGCAATCAAGGTTAGACAATGATCAGTTTGACAACGGCAGTATGTCGTTATCGTTTGAGCCCGAGTTTTACCACAGTCGGAACGGCGGTGATGACAGCCTTACTTTCGTGCCGTTTGCTCGTTGGGACGAACACGACCCGCAACGTTCGCACGTTGATATACGCGAGCTGGTTTGGTTGCACGTTGCGCAAGATTGGGAGTTACGCGTTGGTATTGATAAAGTCTTTTGGGGCGTAACAGAATCGCAGCATTTGGTTGATATCATCAATCAAACCGACTTGGTCGAAAACTTAGACGGCGAGCAAAAGCTTGGGCAAACGATGGTTAACGTTTCCCTAATTAAAGATTGGGGCGTGTTAGATATTTTTGTGCTGCCAGGGTTTCGTGAGCGCACGTTACCCGGCAAAGATGGGCGTTTCAGGTCCATCCCTGAGATTGACGACCATACGTTTTATGAGTCTTCAGCAAAAGATAAACACGTAGATTACGCCTTACGCTGGAGCCAAACGTTTGATGATTGGGATGTGGGTATATCGCATTTTTATGGTACCAGTCGCGAACCGCGGATTATTCCAGCAGTAACGCCAGCGGGATTACGCTTGGTGCCGTATTACGACATCATCAATCAAACCGGTTTGGATATTCAAGCTACTTTAGATGAATGGCTGTGGAAGTTTGAACTAATTCACCGTAGCGGTCAGGGTGAAACATTTAATGCCTTTACCGGCGGTTTCGAATACACCTTCGTTGGCGTGATGGATTCTGCGGCAGACTTTGGTGTTATCGCAGAGTATTTATATGATGACCGGGGTTCGAATCCAGCCGTTGCATTCGATAATGATGTTTTTGTTGGTGGTCGACTAGCGATGAATGATGCGGCATCCAGTGAATTGCTGTTCGGCATTATCAGTGATGTGAATGACAACACGCGATTCTATAATATAGAGGCCAGTCGTCGTTTTGGCGATTCGTGGGTATTAAGTCTGGAAGGGCGGTTTATCTCAGCCGGTTCGACCGGCGGGCCATTCAGCTCAATTCGTCAGGATGATGTTATTCAGTTAAAGCTGGCGCGACACTTCTAAGAACCTACAGCTTTATTGCTTAAACATGGGCGCAGCTAGTCAATTATTTGCTATGCGCGCCTGTTTCAGGCAAAATCCACAGCCCGAAAAAGAAAACAAAAAAGGCTTGGTATGAAATTAATAACAGCGATTGTTAAACCCTTTAAGTTAGATGACGTGCGTGAAGCGCTCAGTGATATTGGTATCGCAGGGGTAACTGTTACCGAAGTCAAAGGGTTTGGTCGTCAACGTGGGCACACAGAGTTGTATCGCGGCGCCGAATACGTGGTGGATTTTCTGCCTAAAGTAAAACTTGAAATTGCCGTGTCTGAAGAGCAATTAGATTCAGCTTTGGATGCTATCGTTAGCGCAGCTAATACCAACAAAATTGGCGACGGTAAAATTTTCGTCACGAATTTAGAAAAAGTAATCCGTATTCGTACGGGTGAAACAGGTAACGAGGCGCTATAAATGAACGCAATAATAAAAAAATCTAGCCTGTTGCTGGGCTTGTTATTACTGCCTAGCTTGGCATTTGCAGATGAGTTGAATGGTGCGAATACCGCGTGGATTTTAACCTCTACAGCCTTGGTGTTGTTTATGACCATTCCGGGTCTTGCCATGTTTTATGCTGGGCTGGTTAGAAGTAAAAACGTGTTGTCTGTCTTTATGCAGTGTTTTGCTATTACCTGTGTTACTTCAATCTTATGGTTCGTTATGGGTTATAGCCTAGCGTTTGGCGAAGGCAATGCTTGGATCGGTGATTTCTCAAAAGTTATGTTATCAGGTGTGACTCGTGACACGTTATCTGGCGATATTCCTGAGTCATTGTTTGCTATGTTCCAAATGACCTTTGCCATTATTACGCCTGCTCTTATTGTGGGTGGTTTCGCAGAACGCATGAAATTTTCTGCGATGTTGTTGTTCAGTGGTATTTGGCTGTTAGTGGTTTACGCACCTGTCACGCATTGGGTATGGGGCGGTGGTTGGTTAGGTTCAATGGGCGTTTATGATTTTGCCGGCGGTTTGGTCGTGCATATTACGGCTGGTGTTGCTGCATTAGTGGCAGCTATGGTATTGGGCCCAAGAAAGGGCTTCCCAACAACGCCAATGCCTCCACATAACTTAACCATGACCATTGCCGGTGCCGGCATGCTGTGGGTCGGTTGGTTTGGATTTAATGGCGGTAGTGCGTTAGCAGCAAATGGTGACGCGGCAATGGCTATTCTTGTTACACATATTTCAGCTTCTATGGGCGCGTTCACTTGGATGGTTATTGAGTGGAAAAAGTTTGGTAAACCCAGCGCGTTGGGTGCGGTTACCGGTATGGTCGCTGGTTTAGGCACCATTACACCAGCATCAGGTTTTGTTGGCCCCGGTGGCGCGTTAATTATTGGCTTATTAGCTGGCTTCGTTTGTTTTAATGCCACGCAATATATCAAGCGAGTGCTAAAAATTGATGACTCTCTTGACGTGTTTCCAGTGCATGGTGTGGGCGGAATATTAGGCACACTAGCCGTCGCTGTTTTTGCCTCGACTGAGCTAGGTTTGTTTAGTGGGTATGGTTTTGCCGATGGTATTTCATCCATTGGTGGGCAGCTCTCAGTCCAAGCGATTGGTGTAGTGGCTGTGATTGTCTTTACAGCGGTTGCGACCTTCGTTATTTTGAAAGTGGTTGGTATGCTCACAGGTGGCTTACGTGTGGGCGAGGAAGCCGAGCAACAAGGCTTGGATATTACCGAGCACGAAGAAACGGGTTATAATCTGTAAGCGTTTGATAAGCATTGAAAGAGCCTCGGTGTACCGGGGCTTTTTTATGCCTGTCGTTATTGATAAGTGTATGATTTGCTGGAGCGCTTTAATTTATTAATGAGGACATTGTGATGATTAAATTATATGCATACCCCAGGTCTAGAAGCACCCGAGTTGTTTGGATGTTAGAAGAGCTGGGTGTCGACTATGAATTTATTAAAATTGATTTAATGGCGGGTGAAGGGCAAACCTCAGAATTCAAATCAATTCACCCAGACGGCAAAGTGCCGGCCATTGATGACGATGGTTTTGTGTTAACAGAGTCGGCGGCAATTCTAAATTACTTAGGGGATAAACACCCAGGCAGTGGCTTGATTCCGAAAGCCGGTACGCCTGAGCGTGCTCGATATGACGAGTGGAGTTATTTTGCACTCACTGAATTGGAACAACCTCTTTGGACGGTTGGTAAGCACACGTTTGTACTCCCTGAGGATAAGCGCGTGGCAGAGATGCTGCCCATTGCGCATTGGGAATTTTTAAAAGCGTGTGATGTTTTATCTCGCTGGTTAGACGGTAAGGAATATGCCTTAGGCGATTCGTTTACAGCCGTTGATATTTTGTTTGCGCATACCCTTCGGTGGGCCGATGCGTTTAAGGTGCCAACAGGTTCAGAGGTTCTAGATGCCTATAGAGATAGGCTGTCCGAAAGAGCTGCATTTAAAAGGGTTGTTGAGAAAGAAAGCCAGTTTAGTTGAGCAGAATATAAATAGACATAAGATTCGAATTCAGCGGCCGAAGAGTTAGTCTCTTATCTTGGTTAAGCGGCTGCTAGGGTCTATATCTCTAAAATAATAACTGATATAATGGCGGGTTCTGATTTAACCATTCGTTTTGCATAGCTGTTGGAATAATAATTCCTGCATTACGTTCCCATATTGATTAACTAAAAAATAGATAGTAGACAAATGACTGATTTAGCAAAATATAGAAACATAGGCATCTTCGCTCACGTTGATGCGGGTAAAACCACAACAACAGAACGTATTCTGAAATTAACAGGCAAAATTCATAAAACAGGTGAGGTTCACGATGGTGAAGCAACAACCGATTTCATGGAACAAGAAGCTGAACGTGGAATAACCATTCAATCTGCAGCAGTTTCATGCGAATGGGATGGTCACCGCATGAACATCATCGACACACCGGGACACGTTGATTTCACTATCGAAGTGTATCGCTCATTAAAAGTTCTTGATGGCGGTGTTGGTGTATTTTGTGGTTCTGGCGGCGTTGAGCCTCAGTCAGAAACTAACTGGCGTTATGCGAATGAATCGGGCGTTGCGCGAGTTATATTCGTAAACAAAATGGATCGCATGGGTGCAGATTTTTACCGTGTAACGGATCAGGTTAAAAGCGTGCTTGATGCGACGCCTTTAATTATGGTGTTACCCATCGGTATAGAAGACGACTTTATTGGCGTGGTTGATTTGTTAACACGCAAAGCCCACATTTGGGACGATACAGGTTTGCCTGAAAACTTCACTGTTGGAGAACCGCCTGAAGATATGTTGGACAAAGTGGAAGAGTACCGCGAAAAGCTTATCGAAATGGCCGTTGAGCAAGATGATGACTTAATGGAATCATACCTTGAAGGCGAAGAGCCATCGATTGAAGACCTTAAACGCTGCATCCGTAAAGGAACGATTGCACTTGATTTCTTCCCAACACTGTGTGGTTCGGCCTTTAAAAACAAAGGCATTCAATTAGTATTAGATGCGGTTGTTGATTACTTACCAAACCCAACTGAAGTTAATCCTCAGCCAGAAACAGATGATGAAGGCAATGAAACAGGTGAGTTCGCTATTGTTGATCCCGCTAAGCCTTTACGTGCATTGGCGTTTAAAATTATGGATGACCGTTTTGGCGCGCTAACGTTTATTCGTATTTATTCAGGCAGAATGAATAAGGGCGATACTGTTTTAAATACCTTTACGGGTAGATGATCGTATTGAATTGACTGGCTCGCAAGCGGGCGACATTATTGCTGTTGTAGGCATGAAAGACGTACAAACAGGCCATACATTATGTGACCCTAAAAACCCAGCAACACTAGAACCAATGGTGTTCCCAGATCCCGTTATTTCTATTGCTGTTTCACCGAAAGATAAAGGCGGCTCAGAAAAAATGGGTATTGCGATCGGTAAAATGATTAAAGAAGACCCCTCTTTCCGCGTTGAAACTGATGAAGACAGTGGCGAAACCATTCTTAAAGGCATGGGCGAGCTTCACCTAGACATCAAAATTGATATCTTGAAGCGTACACACGGCGTTGACGTGAGCGTGGGTAAACCACAAGTGGCGTATCGTGAAACAATTACTAAAGTACTAGAAGACAGCTACACACATAAGAAGCAATCAGGTGGTTCTGGTCAGTACGGTAAAATTGATTATATTCTTGAGCCAGCAGAAACGGGTGAAGGCTATAGCTTCGAATCAAAAGTAACCGGTGGTAACGTACCTCGTGAATACTGGCCTGCTGTTGAGAAAGGCTTCAAAAAACAAATGGCCAGAGGTGTATTGGCTGGCTACCCTTGTGTAGACGTAAAAGTGACTTTGTTGGACGGTGGTTTTCACGCAGTCGATTCATCAGCAGTTGCGTTTGAATTAGCAGCGAATGGCGCATACCGCCAATCAATGCCTAAAGCGGGCGCGCAAATCATGGAGCCAATCATGAAAGTTGACGTGTTCACACCAGACGATCACGTGGGTGATGTGATTGGTGACCTTAACCGTCGCCGTGGCATGATTAAATCTCAAGATGCGGGTGCAACAGGCGTACGTATTAAAGCCGAAGTGCCTCTTAGCGAAATGTTTGGCTACATTGGTGACTTACGCACGATGACATCAGGCCGTGGTCAGTTCTCTATGGAATTTGTGCATTACATGCCTTGTCCTAGAAACATTTCGGAAGAAGTGATTAAAGAAGCCAAAGAGCGCGATGCAAAAAAATAAGCGTTTAACGTAATTTAGCAGTTAAAAGGGTCGGTTTTACCGGCCCTTTTTAATGCCCGCTCGCAAATATTAGATACACTACGGACATGAAAGTATTAATTATCGCAGCGTTATGGCCAGAACCAACCTCCTCGGCAGCAGGGCGACGGATGGTTGGCCTGTTGGAGTTATTTCATGCGCAAGCTTGGTCTCTAACCTATGCCAGTACAGCGGCGCAGTCGGAACACTGCTACCCACTAGAGTCGTTAGGCATTCAACGCAAAGCCATAGCGGTGAACGATAGCGCCTTCAATGAAATGATTATCGAGTTATCGCCAGATATTGTACTGTACGACCGATTTATGATTGAAGAGCAGTTTTCATGGCGAGTAGAAAAATGTTGTCCACAAGCAATGACGATTTTGGAAACATCCGACTTACATTGTTTGCGACATGCCCGCAAGGATGCATTAAAACAAGGTCGGGTTTATGAAGAGTTTGATTTAATCAATGACGTAGCCTACCGTGAAATAGCCAGTATCCAACGCACTGATTTATCGTTAATAATTTCAAACTATGAGATGAAAATCCTAACGTCGGTTTTTAAGGTAGGTGACCGATTAATACAGTATTTCCCATTCATTGTAGAGCCGAAGAGTATCGAGCAATTAGTATCAACGTCGCCTCGTTACGATGAACGGAATGGGTTTATGTGTATTGGTAATTTCAAGCACCCGCCGAATTGGGACTCTGTCCAATATCTTAAACAAACAATATGGCCGTTAATAAGGCGACAGTTGCCAACAGCTGAGTTGTTTGTCTATGGCGCCTACCCGCCACCAAAAGCAATGCAGTTGAATAACCCCAGCGAAGGTTTCTACGTTAAAGGGCGAGCAGTTGATGCACAAAAAGTAATACAACAAGCCAGAGTATGTCTAGCGCCATTACGTTTTGGTGCGGGCTTAAAAGGAAAATTATTGGAGGCAATGGAGTGCGGCACCCCAAGTGTAACAAGCTCAGTTGGTGCAGAAGCAATGCATGCCAACTTACCTTGGAATGGTGGTATTCATAATCAGCCAGAAGCATTTGCTGAAGCAGCAATTGAGCTATATCAAAACAGACAGAAATGGCAAGAAAGTCAAAATAACGGCTTTGAAATACTACGACACTGTTATTCACCAGCTGAATTTGAACCGGCCTTGCTGGAAAAAATAAATACTATTTATAACGGCTTAGATAAGCATCGAAAGCAAAATTTCCAGGGCGGCATGCTGAAACACCACTTGATGAAAAGTACGAAATATATGTCCCTATGGATAGAAGCAAAGAATAAAGGAGCTGAATGAAGATGGCGAAAATACTTATTATCGGTTGCGGGGATATTGGCGGTGCGTTGGCAGAAGTTCTTGTGCAAGAGGGGCACGAAGTAACGGGCCTAAAGCGAACTTTACCAAGCCACCAGTCAGCAGTACGTTTCATTAAGGCAGATATAACAAAGGCAGATGAGTTGGCGAGTTTGCCTGTAGATTTTGATCAAGTTATTTACATCATATCGCCTAGCAGTGGAGGCACCCCTGCATACGAGGATGTATTTAAACTAGGTGTGGATAATGTGCTGGCTCGGTTTGAAAAAAAGAAAGCAAAAGTATCGTTTACATTTGTTTCATCAACAAGAGTGTACGGGCAACATCAGGGAGAGTGGTTGAACGAAGAATCCGAAACTAAGCCAATAGATGAAAGAGGAAAAATATTATTAGCAGCTGAAAATAAGTTTTTGGATTTTAATAGCCAAACAACAATTATTAGATTTTCTGGCATCTACGGGCGCTCTAATTATTTTTTAAACCAGCTTAAGGGGGGAGTTGAAATTCAAAAAGAGCCGCCTTACTATACCAATAGGATTCATAAAGAAGACTGCGTAGGCGCGTTGGCCTTTCTAATAAACAAGAAAAACACGGTGGTTAAACTAAAGAGTACTTACTTAGTATCTGACTGTGACCCTGCGTCGAAGTGGGATGTGGCGTGTTACCTTGCTGATGGTTTATCAATACAGCGCCCACCCGCATTAATGTTAGACCAGCACGCAGACTGTAATAAACGTTTAGATAACAGACGATTGATAAAGGAAGGGTATCAATTCAAATATAAAACCTATATGCAGGGTTTTAAAGCGGCGTTAAATGAGTAAATATAAATCCATAGTGATACTAACGGGGGCGGGTATTTCAGCCGAGTCAGGCATAAAAACATTTCGAGCCAGTGATGGTTTATGGGAAGACCACCGAATAGAAGATGTCGCAACGCCAGAGGGCTTTGAGCGAGACCCGGAGTTAGTGCATAGGTTTTACAATATGCGCCGAGAGCAATTACTCAGTGACGAAATAAAACCAAATAAGGCACATATTGCATTGGCTTCATTGGAACAAAATGAACAATTTGAGGTGCTTGTCGTCACTCAGAATATAGATAATTTGCATGAACGAGCGGGTACAAAAAATATTATTCATATGCACGGCGAATTATTAAAATGCTTTTGCGTTCGCACACAAAAACATTTTACCGCGCCAAAGGTGCTGGATGGCGCAACGAAGTGTGAGTGTTGTCAGCAACCAAACACCTTACGTCCAGACATCGTATGGTTTGGTGAAATGCCATACCAAATGGATGAGATATATGATGCGATTAGTCGCTGTGATTTGTTTTTATCGATCGGTACCTCGGGCAATGTCTATCCCGCGGCAGGTTTTGTGCAAGCAGCGAACCAGTCGGGTGCGCATACCGTGGAATTAAATCTCGAACCTTCCTTGGTTGAGTCTGAATTTAAAGAAACAATCTATGGTAATGCGACGGATATCGTTGGCGTTTATTTAGATTCCCTTACATTAGGGTAAGGGTGTAATTCGTCTAAAGGAATGGACAGGCCATCTGCCATCACAATTCGAGCGTGTGTGCGATTTAATCGCCGAGGCCCTGCTACCCCACAAGAATGGGCAATAATGGAAATTTCTTTACTTAAATTCTTTTGGTAGTTGGCCACTCTGACCGTTTTGTTTGTTGGGTCTAATCCACGTTGTAAGTCTTTGTTGTGCGTAGTGATGCCGGTAGGGCAGGTGTTCTTATTACATTGCAATGCTTGAATGCAGCCTAAAGCAAACATAAAGCCGCGTGCAGACGTAACAAAGTCTGCACCGGCGCATAACGCCCATGCAACTTCTGTAGGATTGATGCGCTTTCCTGACGCGATAATGCGAATTCGTTTACGTAACTGATGAGTAATAAGTACGTTCTCAACAGCGGGTAAGGCTTCCACTAAGGTTAAACCCACGTTATCAATTAATGACATAGGTGCCGCGCCGGTGCCACCATCACCACCATCAACGGTGATAAAATCAGGCGCAGACTCTTCGCCACGCTCGTTTATTAATTCGCACAGCTCGTGTAGCCACTGCCAAGAGCTCACGACCGTTTTAAAACCTACGGGTTTGCCTGTTGTTGTCCTAATATGCTCGACCATACCCAACAATTCCGCAGGTGAATTAATCTCGGGGTGACGGTTGGGGCTAATAGAGTCTTGGCCCTGCGGTATGCCCCTAATATCTGAGATTTCTTTACTAACTTTAAGTCCGGGTAGAATGCCGCCTTTGCCGGGCTTTGCGCCTTGGCTAAGCTTAAGTTCAAACATTTTTACTTCAGGGTGTTGGGCGACTTGTTTTAGCTTCTCGTCACTTAAGTTTCCTTTATCATCCCGCACACCATATTTCGCCGTGCCAATTTGGAAAACAATATCGCAACCGCCTTCAAGGTGGTGCGGGGACAAGCCGCCTTCGCCGGTGTTATACCAGCAGCCGGCTTTTTTTGCACCACGAGATAGCGCGATAACAGCGGGCTTGGATATGGCACCAAAGCTCATACCCGAAATATTAAAGACGGAAGAGGTCGAATAGGGTTTATCGCAATAAGGCCCAATCATCATCGGTCCCAGTTTTACATTTTCACTGGCGAGTTTAGGAAATGGGCAATTAACAAAGATAACCGCGCCCGGTTGGCGCAAGTCTTTAGTGGAACCAAAGGCTACAGTCGAGTCAACATTCTTTGCAGCTCTATAAACCCAACTTCTTTGCGCTCTATTAAAGGGAAGTTCTTCACGGTCCATAGCAAAGAAATACTGGCGGAAGAACTCGCCCATTTTTTCGAATAGAAACCTAAACCGACCAATTAAGGGATAATTCCTGAGGATAGTAGATTCTTTTTGTAAACTATCTTTAATATATATAACTAGCGCAATGAGAAGAAAGACACCAACGGCAAAAATGAATAAAGCACTAAGAAGATCTAAAGATGTTGAAAGAAACTCAGCAATACCCATAGAGAAGATACTATCCATGCGTTAACTAATCGCTATATTTTTTAGCGACCCAATAATCAACACTTAAATATTTTCCTGCGCCTATAAAGAAAAGCACTAGCAGCATAATAAAATAGGTAGAAGCAAATTCGATACCATTGTTGAGAATCACCAAGCTGCCGTTTTCTGTAATCCAGCTGTAATTTCCGTGTTCGCGAATAATGTCTTTAGCGGCGCTGAGTCGTTCGACGGCGCCAGCGGTGCGTTCACTGGCAAAAAAACCACTGCCTTCAGCGATAGCTAACCAGCCATTTTGAAGATGTACAGAAATCGCAGCGACAGCCATAGTTGCCATCAGGGGGATAGATACCCAACGAACAGCGATACCTAATAATAATGCAATGGCACCAATAATTTCAATCCAAGTCGCCGCACCGGCCATCAAATAAGGAAAAGGCAAGCCTAGCCCGTAATCGGCATTGCCAAACCAGTCAACGGTGCTGTCGAAAGCGCCGAGCTTTTTAGTACCCGCCATCCAAAAGATGGGAACAAGATAAAGCCGAAGTGCGAGCGGTGCAAGAAAATCAAGTGAGCGTGTGCAATCCAACATGGATTGAAGTTTGGTGATGCATTTAATCATGATGTTTCCTTAATAATGTTAGTCACACAATAAGACCAGTGTATACACTAAGTTCTTTCGGCAGGCCTCAGCTTATTTTCTGAGGCGTGTCTACGCTTTAGCCACGCACTGGCTCCGGCGCCTGTCAACACACACCAAACAGCGAATAAAGCACCCGGTAAGGCTGTTTCTGGCGAGAAATGTTTCAAAGCAAGGGCAACGCCAAGCCCTGCGTTTTGCATGCCAATTTCAATCGCTAAGGTTAAACGATAAGACGCGTTAAAGTTAGCGAAGCGTGCAATCCCCCAACCAAATAAATACCCCAGCGCATTAACAGAAATAATAACAACAAATAACGACGTGCTGATGCTATTTAAACGATCATGGTTAGCAGCAACGGCATAGGCGCATATAATAATAATGGCGAGTGATGCCATCGTCGGCGCGAACTCAATCAGCGGTTTTGCGTGCGAGCCTAACGATTTACGTACGAGCATACCCAGCAATAAAGGCGATAAAACTGTTAGTAAAATCGTTTGCATCATCGGCCAAAAAGGAATCGGCAAGTAAGCGCCGCCCAGCAACTTAACTAACAACGGCGTTAAAGCAGGCGATAAAAACGTTGCAACCGTGGTTAACGCCACAGAAAAGGCAACCGCACCACCGGCAAGAAAAACAATCACATTACTGGCCATAGCGCCCGGAGCGCAACCAACAATAATAACGCCGAGTGCTAATTCAGGCGGTAACCCAGCCACCCATGCTGCAGCTGCACCCAATAAAGGCATAATGCTGTACTGGCTAAGTACGCCAACAAAAATAGGCTTGGGTGTTTGTAAGGTGGTTTTAAGCTCTATTGGTTCTAGCACAACACCTAAGGCGAACATAGACGCGGCAAATAACCAAAGAAAATACGGCTTAAAAACAAGAAAGATATCAGGCTGATAAAAAGCGACCAGTGCACAAAAGAGTGTTAGCGGTGCCATGCCACGTGAAACGAATTGTAGGAGTGATTTCATGCCTTAAAGCATAAAACGATTACCTTAAAAAAACACCAAATAAATACAAAAAGTCCATAACCTTATTTGCAGCAACTACTGTTTTCCTGAATAGGCGGACAAGGAATAGTACCGAACGAGCAAAATACACAACAATCAGAACCTGTTGGTTTGAGGAGAGTTCCGCAACTTTTGCATTCGTAGAACCATTGGCATGCATCTGTCGGCATGGTTTCTGTTTCAGAGTGCTTGCAATTAGGGCACGTGATAGTAGATTCTAGGATGGTGTTTTTATTCATTTATAGCCTCACATAGCTTGCTTGCAGGGCTAATAACGTCCCATACGGAAACAAAAACCATTAGTGCAATGGAGCCGTAAAACAACATGACCTGCCACTCGTTGGGATACCACAAATAATTTAGAACAATGAGTACGTAGCCTGGGCCGATAATGCTTAATAGGCCGCGGTACCAAATGCGGTGTTTGTACCAAGAATACAAATTGGTGACGAGAACAATGCCAGCAAAGATAGGTAATAAGGTGTTGATAAATAAGCCTTCAAACTGAGCAAAAAATCCCAGGCCAAGGCTAGCGCCTAACGCGCCTAACGCAGGAAAGCATGATGCGCAGCCGGCAGCGGCAATGAATGTTCCGATAGCACCTGCTTTGTCGGTTAAAAAAGGAAGTGACTTCATGATAAAACGCCTCTTGTTGACTTAGTTAAGTGCAGTATAAGTACCGTACCTAGGTACGGAATCAAGAGGTATTCTTAAATTAGCTGTCTTTGTCGATAAGGGTGTCAATCAAAGGACAATATGAATGATCTGCATTAATGGCGCATTGCTGCGTGTATTCGTCTAATACAGAGGCCATTTTTTCTAAGTCGGAGATTTTTTTCTGGATGAGGCGTAGTTTGTCTTGCCCCATTTGCGCTGCAGTGTCGCATTGCTCATCGCTTATTTCGAGTAGCTGACTTATCTCTTCAAGTGAGAAGCCAAGTAACTGTGCGCGTTTTATAAAGCGAATAAGGTTAAGTGTTTCGTCGGGGTATATTCTATAACCGAGAGCGGGCTTTTTGGGCTGATCAATTAAATGAATGCGTTGGTAATAACGAATCGTTTCAACATTGATATTAGCCGCTTTAGCCAATTGTCCAATGGTGAGCTGGTTGGTCATTTAACTATACGTCAAACGGCTCGTTAAGAATTTTAGCAACCGGCAAGTTTTTCAATCGTACGTATTGAGGTAAGCCATTCACATAAGGCGGGTAGTCTTCGCCCATAATCAAAGGCCGCAAATACTCTTCGCACTCGGGCGTAATGCCAAAGCCATCGTCGGTAATGTAGTGGGGTGGTAGCATTTGTTCGACGTTAGCGATGTCTTTTAATTCGCCAACACCAATCTCCCACTGATAAGGATTATTGCTAGTGCGAACAATGGTTGGCATGACGGCTGTTTTGCCTTCTAGCGCCAGTTCGATGGCTGCTTTACCCATTGCGTAAGCTTGGTCGACATCGGTTTTAGAGGCGATGTGACGTGCGGCTCGTTGTAAATAATCAGCCACTGCCCAGTGATATTTATAGCCAAATTCGGCTTTAATCATTTCTGCCACTACAGGTGCAACACCGCCTAATTGAGCATGGCCAAAGGCATCGCGTGTGCCTGCTTCGGCTAAGAACTTGCCATCAGGGTTTTGAACCCCCTCTGATACAACAATGCAGCAAAATCCATATTTATCAACGGTTTCATTTACCTTGGCAAGAAACTTCTCCTGATTAAATACAATTTCAGGAAATAAAATGATGTGTGGTGATTCGCCTTCACTTTCTGCAGCAAGTCCACCAGCTGCGGCAATCCAACCCGCGTGTCGACCCATGACTTCAAGTACAAACACTTTGGTAGAAGTACGTGCCATAGAGGCGACATCAAACCCTGCTTCGCGAATAGAGATGGCCACATATTTGGCAACAGAGCCAAAACCTGGACAGTTATCGGTGAGTGGTAAATCGTTATCAACGGTTTTAGGAATGCCAATGCATTGTAGTTTATGGCCTAATGATTCACTGAGTTGTGACAATTTGTTGGTGGTGTCTTGAGAGTCGCCACCCCCGTTGTAGAAAAAGTAGCCGATGTTGTGTGCTTTGAATACGGCTATTAAACGTTCGTATTCAGCGCGGTTCTCTTCAAAACTTTTTAATTTATAACGGCATGACCCGAATGCGCCTGATGGAGTGTAACGAAGTGCGGCAATGTCGTCAGCTGATTCTAGATTGGTATCTATTAGATCTTCAGTTAATGCACCAATAATCCCATTACGCCCTGCATACACTTTGCCGATTTTATCGTTGTGTTGGCGAGCGGTTTCAATAAGACCACACGCGCTAGCGTTAATAACGGCAGTAACACCACCGGATTGAGCGTAAAAAGCATTTTTAATAGTCATTAATAACGGGGTGTTTGATGAATTACGTGCATTATAAAGGTTGAATATACAAATTAGTTAACCGTTCTTCGCTATGCGTCACAAAATAGCCGTTATGACATTAAGACTAGTCGCCGATTTAAGCTATAGTTAACGAGTAATATAAAAATCGCCTACCAACAAGGTTTGAAGCACGAGTAATATAAATTAACACATTTAATAAGGTATGAAACATGTCCCTGTTTAAACAATTACTGTCTCTTATATTGGCTTTATTTTTGATGATTTTCAGTGTGAATTTTATGTTGAGTGTTGAAAATATTAGAAGTTATCTTGAAGGGGAATCGCAAATTCATGCACAAGATACGGCAACATCTCTCGGTCTTTCTCTAAGCCCGTACTTGGTGGACGAGAAAGATCCTGTTCTGGAAACAATGATGAACGCGATATTTGACCGAGGTTATTACAAAGAAATTAAACTGGTTAATGTAGAAGCCGAACCACTAGTAACACTAACGAACGATAAAAATGTTGAAACGGTGCCTGATTGGTTTATTGATTATGGGGCTGACACCTAATAATTCTTTTTTAGTAGTTTTTTTAGGTCTACTAAAAGCTCCTTTGGCGTCCCTGTGTTAAAACGCCATTCACAT
>LWDU01037392.1_pt1 | contig 29832 bp, 29 predicted proteins | sample 727161 | NCBI WGS metagenome assembly LWDU01 (sample SAMN04566230, study PRJNA314399) | hydrothermal vent metagenome | isolation source: deep sea hydrothermal plume seawater | place: Mexico: Gulf of California, Guaymas Basin | collected 2004-07-11
GCGCCGACATGCTGGACGCAATCGACAAGAGTCTTCAGCTCAACCGCGGCAATAAGCGCCCCTTTGGCGGCGTCCGGATGATCCTGTCAGGTGACCTGCACCAGCTGCCACCTGTCGCGCGCGGTGAAGAAGCCGAAATCCTGAATGAGCGCTATGGCGGGCACTATTTCTTCAATGCACCCGGCTTCAAACAGGCCGAGTTTGCGCTGCTGGCGCTGAAACATGTTTTCCGTCAGGAAGACCCGCGTTTCCTCGCGCTGCTCGGCGCGATGCGGCAGGGGCGGCTCGCGCCAACTGATGAGCGCCTGCTACAGGGCGCTGTTTCCGGCCGCACGGCCGTCGAAGCCAGCGAAACCCATGTCGTGCTCACGCCGAACAATGCGAACGCCTTCCGCATCAATCAGGCGCGCCTCGCGGACCTTCCCGGCAAGTCGCATGAGTTCGAGGCCAATGTTCAGGGCCAATTTGACGAGAAATCCTTTCCGACAGAAGCCGATCTCGAGCTCAAGAAGGGCGCGCGGGTCATGCTCATCAAGAATGACCCTGAAGGACGCTGGGTGAACGGCTCGCTGGCCACGGTCGAGGGCTTCAAGGGCGACAATGTCTGGGTGGAGCTGGACGGCCACATTCATGAGATCGAACCGGCCGCCTGGGAAAAGTACAAATACACGCTCGATCCGGAGACGAAGAAAGTCTCACGCGAGGTCGTCGGCACTTTCAAACAGGTGCCCTTGCGGCTCGCCTATGCGGTAACCATCCATAAGGCGCAGGGCCTGACGTTGGACAAGGTGTTCATCGATTTCGACCGGGGCATGTTCGCTCATGGTCAGGCCTATGTCGCCTTCTCACGCGCGCGTACGCTTGAGGGACTGGAGATATCGCGCACGTTGCGGCCGCGCGACATGGTCATCGACCGCAATGCGTTCGCCTTCGGCAAGCTGGAAACGGTTGAGGAGACTGACGCCTATCTTCTGGCAAAATTCGCCAAGGAAGACGGCGTCCTGATTTAAGGCTGGCGTTTAGGCCAGGCGGCGGATCTCATCGCGCAGGCGCTCATCCTTGTCGGTCGCGATCGTCTCAAGCACGCGCACGCGCTCTGTCAGCCGCGCAATATCCCGGCGCATCGATTCCAGCTCATCCTGGTTGGCAGCGCCATTCTCACGGTCAGCCTTCATCTTGATGTAATTGTTGATCACGCCGGCACCGACGCAAACGAGCACAATGAAGACGATCATTGTGAAGGGGCTGGTGATTTCCATGAGGCGATCCTTTCTTATCGTAATTCGATAATAAGGATTACTCGCTCGTAATTCAAGAAAATTTGGTTGGTCCGCTCCGATTTTCGAACACGTGGCTAGCGCCCGGTCGACCCAAAGCCGCCTTCGCCGCGCATTGTCTCAGGCAGGCTGTCGACCTCTCCCCAGACAAGACGCGTCACCGGCGCCAGCACCATCTGGCCGATCCGCTCACCCCTCGCGATTGTGAAAGTCTCGCTGCCATGATTGATCAGGATGACTTTCAGCTCACCGCGATAGTCGCTGTCGATCGTGCCGGGGCTGTTGAGACAGGTCAGGCCATGCTTGGCAGCTAACCCTGAGCGCGGGCGCATCTGGATCTCATAACCTTCCGGGATCGCCACGCTGATGCCGGTCGGCACCATGGTCCGTTCACCAGGCTTCAGCTCGAATGCGTCGCCTTCATCATAGGCAGCGCGAACGTCCATGCCCGCAGCACCGTCGGTCTCGTATTTAGGGAATGGCAGGCCCTCAAAATGGGGGAGCGTACGGATGGCGACTTTGATCTCTTGCATGAGAGGCAGAGCGACGGAGTCGCCCGCAAGAGTCAACTTGAAAAGGTCTAGATGACGTAAGCTGGAACGTCTTCGACAAAAGAGACGGCCGGCTGCACCGATCCGTTGGTCTGCTGAAGCTCAGCCGCCGGCGCCGTCTCCTGCGCCTTGGCCTCGCTCTCGGCATGCGCATTCGCAAAGATGGACAGCCCTGCAAGCAGGACGACGATCAAAGTGAAATAGCCGATAATGAGCTTCATGGTCCTGTCCGGTTTACTTTACGCTTCAGCTTAGTGACGCAATCACCAATAATTTCTTATCACGTCGGTTAGCTAACAAGAGTCAATGCATTTCGTTCCGCACGTGCGCAGTTGGCTGAGATTTGATTTCTCTGGTTGAATCAATTGGTCGCTGCGCCGCGCAATTGTTCATTTCGCAGGCGCAACAAATCATTCAGCGGCGACGCGGGGTTTGCCCTTGCCCGACAATTGATCAGCAATGCGCTCTGCCAGGCGACGCGCCACAGCGGCCTTGTCCATACGCGGCCAGTTCTCGACGCCGGCATCGGTAACCAGCGCGATCTCATTTTCGGCACCGCCCATCACATCGCCAGATACATCATTCGCAACGATCCAGTCGCAGCCCTTCCTGGCACGCTTGCGCAGGGCATTCTCCTCTACCGCATCTGTCTCAGCTGCGAAGCCGACGACGAGTTGCGGGCGGCCCTTCTCAAGCCGGGAGATGGTGGAGAGGATATCCGGGTTCTCAGACAGGGCGAGCGCGGGTGGGCCCTTGCCCTCATCCTTGAGCTTCAGTTTTCGGTCTGCCGGGGTGGACGGGCGCCAGTCTGCCACCGCTGCGACCGATACAAACACGTCTGCGGGCAGCGCGGCCTCGCACGCATTCATCATCTCTACGGCTGTCTCGACGCGGACGAGAGCGACTCCGCGCGGCGCCGCCAGGGCGGCCGGGCCGGACACGAGTGTGACCCGCGCTCCGAGCTCTGCCAGAGCGCCTGCAATCTCATAGCCCTGCTTGCCGGAAGAATGATTGGAGAGATAGCGCACAGGGTCCAGAGGCTCACGCGTCGGCCCTGCCGTGAGCAGGACATGCCTGCCCTCAAGCGGCTTTGGTCCGGACTGACGTGCGAGCGCGCTCTCAACTCGGTCGGCAATCGCCTCGACGTCAGGCAGGCGTCCCGGTCCAAACTCACCGCACGCCATGGCGCCCGTATCAGGCTCCATCACCTCGACACCGTCACCGCGCAGCGTCTCCACATTGCGCTTCGTTGCGGCATGCTCCCACATGCGGACATTCATGGCGGGTACCACCAAGACCGGCTTGTCGGTAGCGAGCAGCGTGGTTGAGGCAAGGTCATTCGCATGGCCGTTCGCTGCCTTGGCCAGCAGGTCCGCCGTTGCGGGGCAGACGACCAGCAGGTCAGCTGAGCGCGACAGCTCGATATGGCCCATCTCTGCCTCATCATCGAGGCTGAAAAGGTCGCTATAGCATTTGTCTCCGGACAGGGCTGACACAGAGAGCGGGGTCACGAAATTCGCGCCGCCCGACGTCAGGATGCAACGGCTGGAGATGCCGCGCCTGGCCAGCGTGCGGATCAGCTCCAGCGACTTGTATGCCGCGATGCCGCCGCCAATGATGAGAAGAATACGCTTGCTGCTCATGACAGGGTGTCCGGTTGCCCGGTCTCTCCCTAACACGGATTTGGTTTACAAATCGACGGCAAGCCTGCGCGATGCTAGGCCGCCTTTCGATCTGCCTGACCTAGTAGCGCTGCAGCGGTCCGACCGTCACGCGCGGCGCACCTTGCCCCGTGCTGATCAGGTGATGACGCTGCAGCGCGTCGATGCCCGTATCATAGACCGCCCGCTCAATGGCATTCGCCTCGCAACGGCGCTCTTCACGTTGATAGGAAAGCGAGCCGCGATTGGCGTCGCAGGCTGCGTCGGCCGCTCGCGCAATACGCGAATAAAGGATTTCAATGGCCTGCGCGTCATTCACCGGTGAGAGGTCGCGGTAGCAGACTTCGTAAAGTTTACGCCCGCGGCGATCCTCACCAAGCGGCGTGATTTCCAGTGCGCAATAGCCAGAGGCACGGGCCACGACCGGCGTGTAGTCATAGTCATACGCCTCTTCATAGGCATAGCCGCTGCTACGTGCGTCATAGGTGTCATAGGTCGTCTGGCTGGAATAGGTGACCGGCGCGGCGTAGGTCGTTGGCGCTGAATAAGTGGTGACGCGCGGGGCAGACGAATAAACGGTGCTGCCGCAGCCGGTATAAGTCGTCGAAACGCGCGGCGCGGTGTAGCCGCACGGACTCACCGGCGTCGTCACATAGGTGCGCGAACCGCTATGAACGCCGACATTCCGCCCATGATGGGTGGGATAATGGGTCTGATAGCTGGTCGTCGGGCGATAGCCGTGGCCGTAATACCGGTCGGATGTCCACCACTCGAAGCCATAGCTGGTCGCAGCGCGGTCGGCATGGCGCACCGGATGGACGCCATGATCGTAATAGCTGCCGGAATGGTGCGCATACCCGCCCGGATGGTGCCCGACCCGCGCGCCGCTCACATGGCCGCTGGCCCCGTGATGGCTGGTCGGCGAAGGCGGCTGGCCATAGGCTTGGCGCTCAACGCGGATGATCTTGGTCGCAGAGGTAGAGCCGCCGCATGTGTGCGCATAGCTGGCCCCGGTCAATTCCGAGCAGCCATAGCCCTGCGCGGAGGCTGCCTGCCAAGCAGGAAACAGACAGATTGCGGCGGTCGCGGCAATATACTTCATGGGGTGGCCCTCCAGGGTCGTCCGGGCAGTGTTAAGGTTAAGTACTCGTTAACCTATCACGGCCCCGGCGAGCGCACAGGACATTCTCGCTTTACGCGAATTGTGCGAGCGCGAACCCTGCAATAACGGCCAGCCCGATGAGACCTGCGAGAGGCCAGAAAGATGGCCCCTGCCCGCGCACTGGCGCTTTGCCCCGTGCCCGTTCGGTTTCCAGAAAATCTTCAAAGGCATCCATCACGTGCGGCAGCCGTTTCAACCTGTCAGTGACCTCTCGGACCTGGCGCGCCGCAAGCTTTGTCGCCCCGGCGGGCCCGAAATTCTGCGCGATCCAGCCCTTCACGATCGGCTCTGCTGCCTTCCAGATATCATGCTTCGGGTCGATGGAGCGCGCGACCCCTTCGACCTGGACCATCGTTTTCTGAAGCAGGACAAGCTCAGGCCGCAGCCGCATGCCGAAGGTACGCGTATAGTCCATCAACTGGAGCAGGATGCGTCCCATATAGACATCTTCGGCAGGCTTGCCGTGGATCGGCTCTCCAATGGAGCGCAGCGCCTGCGCAAATTCACCGACAGACTGGTTCGCCGGCACATAGCCGGCCTCGAAGTGAACCTCGGCGACACGCTGATAATCGCGCCGGATGAAGCCCCATAGGATTTCAGCGAGGAAGCGGCGCTCATTGAAGCCGATCCGGCCAATCAGGCCAAAGTCCACCAGACCGACCTCATTGTCCGGCAGGATCAGGATGTTGCCTTCATGCATGTCCGCGTGAAAAACGCCGTGGCCGATCGCGTGGGAAAGAAAGCCGCGCGTGATCTTGTTGGCGAGCGCCACCCGCTCAAGGCCCGGCTGCTCCAACGCTTCAGGACGCGTCAGCGGGATCCCCTCGACCCAGTCAATGGTTAGCACGCGCTGGGCGGTGCGGTCCCAGTCGACAGCAGGCACGCGGAACCAGTCGTCTTTCTCGGAGATCGACCGCATCTGGTCGGCGCCGCCCGCTTCCAGCCGGAAGTCGAGCTCTTTCTCCATGGAGGTTGCGACCGTTTCGGTGAACTTCACCGGTTCAAGACGGCGGCTCTCGACAGAAGCGCGTTCAACCGTCCTTGCTGCCCGCCGTATGGCGCGTAGCTCCTGATAGATCAGCTTCTCGACACCTGGCCGCAGGATTTTCACGGCTTTCGGCCCATTGGACGTTTCCAGCCGATGCACCTGCGCCAGTGACGCGGCAGCAACTGGCTCGCCGAGGCCTGCGAACAAGCTTTCAGCCTCCTCTTGGCCAAACTCCTCAGCCAGGATGCGCCGGGCCTCAGCCATGCTGAAAGGCTCCAGCTTGTCCTTCAGGCGCGAAAGGTCCTGCGCGGTCTCTGCGCCGAACACATCGGGCCGCGTGGCCAGAAACTGACCGAGCTTGATATAGGCAGGTCCAAGCTTTTCCAGCGCGGTAGCCAGCCGCTCTCCCGGACGACCTGTGGCCCGCCCGCCAAACAGGCGCAGCACCCGTCCGGCCATGCGCGCCGGAAGCGGCAGACGCGTCTGATATTCACCGGGCAGGATCACGTCATGGCGCACCAGCGCCGTACCCGCACGCATCAGCCGCCCATAATCAGCAAGCGCTTTCAGCAAGGGACCTCTCCAATATTCGGGAACGCTTTCAGTGCACTGGCGTTTTGATCGCCACAACAAGGAGTTGGCAAATGGCTGATAACACGCAATCCAGTAATGGTTTTCTCTACTTCCTCGTGGGCGCGCTTCTCGTCGCCGTAATCGGTTTCGGCATCTGGTACTTCGCTGGCCAGCCGAGCGCAGCGGGCGGCGATGCCGACCTGTCGATCTCGGTCAGTGAGGACGGCATGTCCGTCGATACGCCGGACGAGTAAATCTATCAAACCGCCCATCCATAATGGAGCGCGGCGATACCACCTGAGAAATTGGTGACGGACACAGCCGAGAAACCGGCTGTGTCCAGTTCTTTTCTGAATTCTTCCTGCTTTGGAAACCGGCGGATGGACTCGACCAGATACTGGTAAGACTTCCGGTCGCTGGCGACGACTTCACCGAGTTTCGGAATGACGCTGAAACTATAGGCGTCATACATCTTCTGCAGCGATGGCGAGGTCATGTGGCTGAATTCCAGTACGGCGAGACGCCCACCTGGCTTCAGGACGCGGCGAAACTCTGAAAGCGCAGCCGCCCGGTCAGCAACATTCCGGATCCCGAAAGCGATGGTCAGCGCGTCGAAACTGCGCGCCTCAAACGGTAGGGCCTGCGCATCGCCGCAGACCCAATCGAGACGGTGCTGATACGCCGCCATGTCGCGGCGCGCGCGGCCAGCATTCAACATGGCCTCATTAATGTCGCAGACGATTGCGCTGGCTTCAGCGCCGCGTTGGCGGCGGCGCCCAGCCTTGTCCGCGCGGTCGATAAAGGCCTTTGCAAGATCGCCGGTGCCACCTGCCACATCGAGCAGTTTCTCACCCGGTTGCGGATTCAGCTTGGCAATCGTGTCATGCTTCCAGAGCCGGTGAACGCCCGCCGACATGAGGTCGTTCATCACGTCATAGCGGCTCGCGACCGACGCAAAGACGCCCTTCACCCGCGAGACTTTCTCCTCGGGCGAGACCTCTTCGAAGCCGAAGCTTACCGTCTTGTCTGTCTTCAAATCATCTGTCATGCGCGGCGACCATAGTGGCAGCATCTCCGAAACGCTATATCGCCATCCCATGCCTGAATTGCCCGAAGTAGAGACAGTTCGCCGCGGCCTTGCCCCCGTCATGGATGGCAGGCGCATCCTCACGTCAGAGCTGCGCCGCCCTGACCTGCGCTTCCCGTTCGCAAGCGACTTTATTGAGCGTACGCAGGGCAAAAGGATCGAACGGCTGGGCCGGCGCGCCAAATACCTGGTGGCAGAGCTGGAGACAGGCGACGCACTGATCATGCATCTTGGCATGTCAGGCCGCTTCACGATCACCGGCGCAGGCCGCCCGGGCAGCTTCCATCACGAAATCACGCCTGACGCCAAGCACGACCATGTCGTCTTCCAGATGGAGGGCGGCGAGACGGTTACCTACAACGACCCGCGCCGCTTTGGCTTCATGGAGCTTTGGCCGCTCTCGCAGCTGGATGTCTATCCACGCCTTGCCGGGTTTGGGCCTGAACCGCTCTCCAATGGCTTTTCGCATGCCTGGCTGAGCGACGCGCTGAAGAACAAGTCCGGGCCAATCAAGTCGGTCCTGCTGGATCAGCGCGTGATCGCTGGGCTCGGCAACATCTATGTCTGCGAGGCGCTCTGGCGGGCAGGCATTAGCCCTCGCCGCAAGGCGTCGACCGTTTCAGGCGTGCGTGCCGGTCGGCTTGCCATCGCCATCAATGATGTCATCCGCGAAGCCATCGCCGCGGGCGGATCATCCATCTCGGACTTCAAGGCGGCCAGCGGCGAGCTCGGCTATTTCCAGCACACCTTTGCCGTCTATGACCGCGAAGGAGAGCCCTGCAAGAATTGCAACGCCCCGATCAGACGGATCGTCCAGTCGGGACGCTCGAGCTTCTATTGTGGCCACTGTCAACGCTAGGCGCAGTGCCTAACCAAGCGCAAGCTCGTAGATCTTCTCATAGTCGGCCTGCGTCGCCGTCTTCGCATTGCCGCGGTGGGCAAGGTCAGCCAGCGCATACTCGACGACACCCGGGCCGTCAGACGCCTCAAGGCCGATTTCCTTTAGCGTCGACGGAATGCCGATATCCTCGTTCAGCTTCTCGATGGCTTCGGCGAGGTCCGCGCCGGGCTTCAAGCCCATCGCAAAGCGGAGGCGCTCATATTTGCCGTCCGCCGAGCCGTCATTGAAGCGCAAGAGGTGCGGCAGGAAGATTGCGTTCAGCGTGCCGTGGTGCAGCTTCTTTTCATGCAGGCGGCCTGCTGCATGGGACAGGGCGTGCACAGAGCCAAGGCCCTTCACAAACGCCAGCGCGCCCTCATACGACGCCATCATCATGTGCCAGCGCGCTTCCTTGTCAGACCCATCCTGCACGGCACGGCGCAGCCAGCCATCACCGACAGCGCGCGTCAGGCCGTCATAGCCGATGCCTTCGGCTGGCGGGTTGGAAGCTGGCACCAGGATCGCTTCGATACAGTGGGTGACCGCGTCCATTCCGGTTGCTGCCGTCATCATCTTCGGCAGGCCAAGCGTGAGGTCCGGGTCACAGATCGCAACCGGCGGAATGAGGTTCGGCGACGCGAAGGTTTCCTTGCGGCCATTGTTCAGCGTCGTGATCATGCCGACAGAGACTTCCGAACCGGTGCCAGCCGTCGTCGGAATGGCGATCAGCGGATCAAGCTTGCCGATATGTTTCGAGCCGCCGGACATGGCAGCATACTTCTCCAGCGGGCCGCCATGCGCCGCCAGCAGACCAACCGCCTTGGAAAGATCCATGGACGAGCCCCCGCCGAGCGCGATGATGCCATCCGCGCCAGCAGACTTGTAGAGCTCAGCCACCTCGATGGCCTGGTTCTCTGTCGGGTTAGCAACCGTGTCGGCGAAGATACCGCCCGGTTCAGTGCCCAGAGCGCCCAGCACCGTGTCGAGCAGGCCAGCAGCCTTGATGCCCGGGTCAGTGACGATGAAAGGCTTCGAGACGCCATTGCCTTTCAGAACGCCGGGAAGTTTCTGGATCGCTCCATGATCAAAGATACAGGTATTCAGGAATGTCATAACGGGCATGGCGTTTTCTCCGGAAGTTTCTTGTCCTGCTAAAGTCCGGCCAACTCGTAGGACGGAGACGCGCGTGCGCGCAAGCGGAAGTCTCGCGGCAATCTGCCCCTCCAGGGGCACTTCTGCAGGTGCAGCCGGCGTCCCAACTGGTGCAACCTGTTGACTTGCGCCCGCCCGTCGGGCCCGTTGAGAACCGAAGACGTTTGCCACCCGAAGGATTGCCCCCGACGTGACCAGCCCCATCCTTTCCGTTCGCGACCTGAAGATCGATTTCGACACGCCGGATGGCACTGTCCACGCCGTGAAGGGGACCAGCTTCGATGTGGCACCGGGCGAATGTCTCGGCATCGTCGGCGAATCCGGCTCAGGCAAGAGCCAGTCCGCGCTCGCTGCCATGGGCCTGATCGCAGATAACGGCACGGTCACCGGCTCGATCAATTTCCAGGGCACGGAAATGGTCGGCGCGAAAGCCAAGACGTTACGCAAGATCCGCGGCGCGCAGATGTCGATGATCTTCCAGGACCCGCTGACCTCGCTCACCCACATCTGACCGTGGGCGCCCAGATGCGCGAAGTGCTCGCCCTGCACAAGAATATGAAGGGCGAGGAAGCCACCAAACGCTGCGTCGACTGGCTGGAGCAGGTGCGCATCCCCGAAGCCCGCCGCCGCCTCGACCAGTTCCCGCATGAGCTTTCCGGCGGCATGCGCCAACGCGTGATGGTCGCCATCGCCATGCTGTGCAATCCAAAGCTCCTGCTCGCAGACGAGCCGACCACCGCGCTCGACGTCACGGTACAGGCGCAGGTCCTCGACCTGATGTACGACCTGAAGAAAGACACCGGCACAGGTATCGTGCTCATCACCCACGATATGGGCGTCGTCGCGCGCATGTGTGACCGCGTCATCGTCATGCGCCACGGCGAGATCGTGGAGACAGGCACGAGCGACGACATCTTCTATAAGCCCCAGCACGAATACACGAAGATGCTGCTCAATGCCGTGCCGCGCATCGACCAGCCAAACCGCGAAGGCCGCCCGAAGCTCGGCGAGCCGCCTGCACAGGCCGAAGAGCCAATCGTGAAAGCCCGCGACCTGAAAGTTCAATTCCCGGTCAATGTCGGCGGTGGCCTCTTCGGCAGGACCAAGATGCTGAAAGCTGTCGATGGCGTCTCTTTTGATCTTCGCGCTGGCGAAACGCTAGGCGTGGTCGGCGAGTCCGGTTGCGGCAAGTCCACCCTCGCCCGCGCCGTCCTGAAGCTGGTGCCGCAATCTGCCGGCACCGTGGCCTGGATGGGCCGCGACATCACTCAGGCTGGCCGCAAGGAAATGAATGCCCTGCGCGAAGACCTGCAGATCGTCTTTCAGGACCCGCTCGCCTCACTCGATCCGCGCATGACCATCGGGCAGTCCATCGCCGAACCTCTGACCGTCCACAAACCGCAAATGTCGAAGGCAGAGCGCGAGAAGATGGTGCGAGACTTCCTGCCCCGCGTCGGGCTGGAGCCGCACCTTATCAACCGCTACCCGCACGAGCTGTCAGGCGGCCAGAACCAGCGCGTTGGCATCGCCCGCGCCATGATCCTGCGGCCCAAGCTGCTCATCTGCGACGAAGCGGTGTCCGCCCTCGACGTGTCGGTTCAGGCGCAGGTCGTCGACCTGCTCATCGATCTCCAGAAGGAGTTCGGCCTCGCCATGATCTTCATCAGTCACGACCTCTCGGTCGTGCGCGAGATCAGCCACCGGGTCATGGTCCTCTACCTTGGCAAGGTGGTCGAGGTTGCGGGCCGGACCGCCATCTATGAAGACGCGCGCCATCCCTACACCAAAGCGCTCATCTCGGCTGTGCCGACACCGGACCCTGAGTTTGAACGCAGCAAGGAGCGCATCAAGCTGCGCGGCGACCTGCCCTCACCGCTCGATAGCCGCGCGCCGCTCCGCTTTATGAAATCGGTGGTGATCGATGATCCGGATGCGGACCAGTACAGTCCGCAGCTGATCGAAGTCGCGCCCGGCCATCTTGTGGCAGAGCATGACCCGTATCAAGGCGTCGAAGGCCTCTACGCAAAGAAAACCGAAGCGGCCTGAACGAGCCTCAGGCTGCGCCGCGTGCTTTCTCGTCAACCATCTCTTTGATGGAGGCTGGCATCGGCAGCGGACGACTGATCAGGAAGCCCTGAAACTCATGGCAGTTCGCTTGCAGCAAGCGGAGGGCCTGCGCTTCGGTCTCCACGCCTTCAGCGACGACCGGAATGGACAGGCTGTGGCCTAGCCGCAGGATTGCATCCACGATGGCGAAGGATTTGGCGTCCGTTTCCATGGCCAGGACAAAGGACTTGTCGATCTTGATGCGGTCAAACGGCAGCTGCTGGACAAACCGCATCGAGGAATACCCTGTGCCGAAATCGTCGAGCGCAATCTGCACGCCGAGCTTCTTGAATTTCTCAAGCAGGTTCGCCGCGACCTGAACATTGTGGATGATCGCCGTCTCTGTGATCTCGAGTTCGAGGCGGTTCGGGGCAAGACCCGTCCGGCGTAGCGCCTCGCGAACATCTCCATAAAGCTTCGGGTCCAGGAACTGGCGCGCAGACAGGTTGACCGAGACACCGAGATGCGACTCCCAGCGTGACGCGGCCTCGCACGCTTCGCGAATGCACCAGCGGCCAATATCCGTCACGACCATGCTTTGCTCTGCGATCTCGATGAAATCATTCGGCATGACGAGGCCGTGGCCGGGACGTTCCCAGCGGATCAGGGCTTCGTAAGACAACACCTTCCGCGTCTGCGCACACACTTTGGGCTGGTAGTGAAGCACAAATTCTTCATTCTCGACGGCGCGCGACAGGGCGACTTCAACGTCGCGGCGCGCCTCATAGCGCTCGTGCAGCTCCCTATCATAGAGCCGGGCGCTGCCACGGCCATCTGACTTGGCCGCATAGAGGGCCCGGTCAGCGGCTTTCAACAGTTCCCCGACATCCGTCGTCGCTTCTGTAATTGCGCAGGCACCGGCACTCGCACCGCAGCGAATGCCGATCTCATCATGCTGCACCGGAAGCGACAGCGCGCGCACGCATTCGTTGGCGTAGTCGCTGATCCGCTCAACAGGAAGCTTTGGACCGGTCAGCAGCACAAACTCATCGCCGCCCAGACGTGCCGCCATTCCTCCAGCCGGGACCAGTGCACGCAACCGCTCTGCGGTTTCGACGATAACCCGGTCGCCTGCATCGTGACCGAACTGGTCGTTTATATCTTTGAACTCATCAAGGTCGAACAGGATGACCGCAGTGTGCTCTTCTCCGCCGCGCGCCAGGCTTGCAGCCAGTTCACGCTGAAAGGATTCACGATTGGCAAGGCCGCTCAATTGGTCATTGAATGCCAGTTCGCGGATTTCCGCTTCCTGGCGCATGCGGTCGCGAAGGTCGTGGATGGAAAAGATGCTGGCCCCACCCGCCCCGTCCCCCTCATAGGAGTCCAGTCGCTTCATGCGGACATCGACAGGGATCTGTACGCCGTCGGTGTTTGTAAGCGTGGTTTCGCAATAGGCGTCATCATCCGCTGGCTGTGTGCCAAGGCCGACAAGCGGAAGGACCGCGCGGCCCAGCAAATGGCTGCGTGCAGCGCCCAGAAGGTCCTCGGCAGCCCGGTTGACCTCAATCACATTTCCCTTGGCGTCAGCAATCACGATGCCTTCAGAGGCAGAGTTTGCAAGCATGGATATGCGGCGGGTTTCGCGCCGCTGCATGCCGGAAATCTTCCTGTCGAAACCAGCCGCCAGCATCGCCGCCACGAGGATGAACACCACGCCAGCTATCACACCCGTCGTGAGATCGCCGCGTGAAAGGGTCCAGCTTGTTTCCTCAAGGCCGCGAAGGGGAAAAACCTCCATTGCAGCCATGCCCACAAAGTGAACAGACGCGACGGCGAGCAGCGTGAAGACGACGCCAAGCACATTCCGCCATCTCTTATGCTCGCTGATGCCGACCGAATAGGTCAGCGCGAAAAAGACGCCGCAGACCGCAACAGCGCCAGCAACATAGCCGGGGTCATACTCCATCAGTGCAGATGCCTTGAGTGAAGACTGCCCGTAAAAGTGCATGATCGCGAGCGTCGCCGTTGCCATGAAGGCGCAAAGCGTCCTGCGTACCGGGCCAAGCGACGTGATCAGGAGCTGTGATGTCGCAATAAAGCCTGCGACTGCGATGAGGGCGGAGACCAGTGTCACCACGCCATCAAACGCGACGTCGAACCCCGGCTGATAGCCCAGCATGGCCACAAAATGAGTGCCCCAGACGCCGAGACCAGTGACTGCGCCGGATGCGGCAGCCCACAGACGCCGCGTCGATTCCTTTTCGCTTTCCATGCCCCTGTGGAACACGATCAGCGCGCAGACAGCACCCAAAGTACATACGAAGACTGCGAGTGCGACATAGAGAAAAGCGTGGTCGTCCTGGAGACAGGAAAGGACACGATACATAGGGTTACCCGAACTAAACCGGGGGCACTCCTAGCCGATGAGTCCTAACCGTTCGTGCATATTCTCTATATTACTCAAAATATCATATTCGCACCGCAGCATTCAGGCTGATGCTTCAACCTGCCGCGATAGAATGGATGGCTTTCAATTTCGACAGCAGGGCCTCGGCCCCAGCGAGGTCGAGACAGCTTGGACCGTCACAGAGCGCCTTGTCGGGGTCTTCGTGGAATTCGAGAAACACCCCGTCTGCACCGGCTGCAATTGCCGACTGGGCGATGATCGCCACCCCCTCGCGCCGCCCACCGGTCGAGCCGCCAGACGTGCGCGGGTCGGCGCCTGGCAATTGAACGGCATGCGTCGCGTCAATCGTGACAGGCACACCAAGCTCTTTCATCGCTGGGATGCCCAGCATGTCGACGACGAGGTTGTTGTAGCCAAAGCTCGATCCGCGTTCGCACAGAATGGTGGGATTGCGCGCCTCGCCCGTCACTTCGCCGATCTTGGTGATGATGTTCTTGCAGTCCCATGGCGCGAGGAACTGCGCCTTCTTCACGTGTAGCCAGCCGCCGCTCGCCATGACGGCTTCGGCACCCGCGACAACGAGATCCGTCTGGCGGCAAAGGAAAGCAGGCACCTGAATAACCTCAGCCACTTCAGCCACGGGGGCGGCCTGGTCCGGCGTATGGTAATCGGTGACGACCGGGACGCCGAACGCTTCCTTGACGTCTGACAGGATCCGTAGCCCTTCATCGAGACCCGGCCCGCGATAGGACTTGATGGATGAGCGGTTCGCCTTGTCGAAGCTCGCCTTGAAAACATAGGGCAAGTCCAACCGCTCGCAGACGGTCTTCAGATGCTCACAGATGCGCATGGCAAGATCGCGGCTCTCAAGAACATTCATGCCAGCCATGACGGTAAGAGGGTGGCCCTCTCCAATGGTTATGTCATGACCCGGAAGGGAAAGCGTTTTCATTGTAGCGTTCCTCACTCTGCCTGCGCTCGCGCTTAAACAAACGGGAATTTACAGGCAAGTAAACACAGCGGCTCTGGCAGCTTGCGCGGCCACAGTCCCCTCAATAGGGTGCGCCGCGTTTGACACTGGACATGATGCCATGAGCAAGAAACTTCCGATCAGCCTCGACGATGTACGAGATGCCGCCCGCGTCCTAGAAGGACAGATCGAGCGCACGCCCCTGCGCCTGTCCAAGACTCTCAGCGCGATTACCGGCGCGGAAGTCTGGGTGAAGTTCGAGAACCAGCAATTTACCGCCGCCTTCAAGGAGCGTGGCGCGCTCAACAAGCTGGCCCGTCTCAGTGAAGAAGAAAAGCAGGCCGGCGTAATCGCTGCATCCGCTGGTAACCATGCGCAGGGAGTTGCCTATCACGGCCGCCGCCTTGGCATACCCGTCACCATTACGATGCCGACAACGACGCCCTTCAACAAGGTTCAGCATACACGCGACTTTGGTGCCCGCGTCCTTCTGGAAGGCCAGACATTCGACGAGGCCAAGGCTTTTGCTGAAAAGGTCCGCCAGCGCGAAGGCCTCACCTGGATTCACCCCTTTGACGATTCGCTCATCATGGCGGGTCAGGGCACTGCTGCTCTCGAAATGATTGAGGATGGTCCGGACTTCGATGTGCTCGTCGTGCCGATTGGCGGCGGCGGCCTCATCTCTGGCATGGCAACCGTTGCTAAGGCACTGAAGCCCGACACCAGGATTGTTGGCGTTCAGGCGTCCATGTACCCCAGCATGCTCGCTGCCATCGAGGGCCGTGAAGCCAAGACCGGCGGCGCGTCTATCGCCGAAGGCATCTCGGTCAAGACACCGGGCAACCTCACCAAAGAGGTCGTCGAGGCACTGGTCGATGAAATCCTCCTCGTTGAGGAGGCGCATATCGAGCGCGCCATCACCCTCTTCGCCGATGTCGAAAAAACGATTGCAGAGGGCGCGGGCGCGGCAGGCCTCGCTGCGCTGCTTGCTCACCCGGAGAAATTCGCTGGCCGCAAGGTGGGCCTCATTCTCTGCGGCGGCAATATCGATACGCGCCTCCTCGCCTCCGTGCTGACGCGGGCGCTTGTGCGTGAAAAGCGTCTCGCCCGTATCCGTATCATCGGGGATGACCGCCCGGGCCTTCTCGCGCTCGTCTCCAAGATCATCGGCGACAATGGCGCGAACATCATGGAAGTCTCGCACAACCGGATCGCGCTCGATGTGCCGGCCAAGGGCGCGGAGTTCGACATCCTCATGGAAACGCGCGATGCGCAGCATACGCAGGACATCATCGACGCACTTGATCGGGCAGGTTATCCGCCCCGCTCCAGCTAGGCGAACGCTCCATCAAGCCGCAGGTGACAGGCAGCCAAAGCTTGCCTAAGTTCCTCAACTCAAACAGTTAAAAGCCTCTGATGGAGACTGCCCACATGTTGAAACCTCTCTCTGGCCTCGTTTGCGCGGTCCTGCTGGCCGCCTGCAATGCACAGGAGCAGAGCTTCGATGAGTTCTTCCCGTGGGACCCAGAGGCGGAAAACGTTCAGGAAACCGAGTCCGGGCTTCAGTATGTGGTCGTTCGTGAGGGGCCTGAAGATGGCGCTTCGCCGACGATCAGCTCGACCGTTCAGGTTTTCTATGAGGGCCGTCTGACCGACGGCACGACCTTCGACGGTAATTTCGATGAGGGTCGCCCTGCCATTTTCGGCGTGGGCCAGGTCATTCCCGGCTGGACGCAGGGCCTGCAGCTGATGTCGGAAGGCGACGAATACGTCTTCTACATCCCGTCTGAGCTCGCCTATGGCCAGACGCCGCGCCCGAACAGCATCATCAAGCCGGGCGATGACCTCATCTTCCGCGTTTCGCTGGAACAGGTCTTCGCACCGACGCCTGCAGACGAAGACGCCTGGAGCACTTACACGCCGTGGGACTCGTCAAATACTGACGTGCAGTCGACCGATTCCGGCCTCGAATATGTTGTTCTCGAAAGCGGCGCCGAGAATGGCGTCAGCCCGGAGCCGAATGATACGGTCGTCGTCCTTTACGAAGGCCGGTTTGCCGAAAGCGGAGAAGTGTTCGACAGCGCCTATCAGCGCGGCCAGCCCATCATGTTCCAGGCGAATGGCGTCATTCCCGGCTGGCAAGAAGCGCTATCCCTGATGAAGCCGGGCGATCGCTGGCTGATCCATGTGCCTTCGGACATTGCCTATGGTGAGCGCGGCTATCCAGGCGCGATCCCGCCAAATTCCGACCTCAATTTCGAGGTCAACCTGATTGATGTTCTGCCAACGGAATAAATCTTGCTAGGCAGACTGCGGATAGACTTGGAGGGGGGCGTCACGATGGCTCAACCGCAACGCAAGCATGGGCAGTTTGCCAGGGTTCTCACCGGACTCGCGGCCGCAGCCTTTGTACTGACCGCCTGTGAGACCGCCGCCCCGGCGTCCCAGACTGATACACCCATGGCCGCAGCCGCTGACAGCGAAGCGGCGCTTGCCGCGAAGCGGGCCGCCAAGGCCAGCGCGCCTTGCCCTGATTATGGTCGCGGCTCCGGCACGTTCCAGCCGCCCTTCCCGACCAATTGCGCAGGCCTCCAGACCACCGAAGAAGGCCTTCGCTGGATTGAGATCGCGCAAGGCCCCGAAGATCGCGAGCCACCTCTCGATGGTGCCACGGTCATCGTTGCCTATGAAGGCTACCTCGAAGAGACCGGTGCCAAGTTCGACAGCTCCTATGACCGCGGTGAAGCAGCGATCTTTGTGATCGACCAGGTTATTGCGGGCTGGACCGAAATCCTGAAGCGCATGACGCCCGGCGATGAGTGGATGACCTACATCCCGGCAGAGCTGCCTATGGCGGCGCGTCACCAAGCGCAGCGATTCCGCCGAACTCCGACCTGGTCTTCAAGATCCGCCTCGACGGCTTCCTGAACGCAGAGGAGGTCGAGAGCCTCCCACCGCCATCAGGCGTGTCGGCAGCCGTCTGGGAAGACTTCCTGCCTTGGGATCGCTCGCGCGAAGGCATCCAGCGCCAGCCATCGGGCCTTACCTATTTCCAGATCGAAGACGGCGAAAGTGACGGGCCGAACCCGCGCGCTGATGACCTCGTCGCCATCGACTATGAAGCCCGACTTGCAGAGAACGGCGCCCTCGTCGCCTCGACCTGGGGCCGTCAGACGCCGCTTGTCGTGCGCGCTGGCGACCTCATTCCTGGCTTTGCACAGCTGCTCAGCCTGATGAAGGAAGGCGACGTTCTCATCGGTCATCTTCCGCCGCCGCTCGCCTATGGCGATGCTGGCCTCGATGACCTGGTGCCGCCAGACGCGTCGCTGGTCTATGTGGTCAATCTCATCGAGATCAATCCCGAAGTCTCCCAGCCGACACGCTGATATCTTTCAGAACCAGAACTAAAAAAGGCGGGCCTCACGGTCCGCCTTTTCTCATTTCAGCAGTCGGCGCCAGGCTTCAGGCCTTTGCCAGCTCCTTGACCGACTGGACCGTGTGCATATCGCAGACAAGCATTTCGCCGCCCGCTGCCACAATCACCGTATTCTCGCGGCCTGCCACTGAGATCGACGTATCCATCGCGCGGATATAGCAATTTTTGCAGTTAATCGCCCTGACATTGCCGATGAGAACATTGCCATTCTCATCCTTCTCCGAGCGCTCCCACAGCGCCTGAAAGTCACCAATGTCACTCCACCCCATATCGACGGGCACGACTTTCAGATCGTCATGGTGTTCGATAATGGCATAGTCGATCGACTGCGAGCGGCAGGCCTCGAAGGCGGCCGTGTCGAAGCTTGCAGCCATTCCCTGTTTCGATTTCGGCATGGCGGCGCTGACCGCGTCCAGAATATCCGGCGCATGCGCCTTGAACGCCTCGATCATGTCGCCTGCACGAAACAGGAAGATACCGGCATTCCAGAAGAAATTGCCCGACGCGATATAGGACTTCGCTGTCTCAAGGTCCGGCTTCTCGACGAAGCGAACCACATCGATCACGTCGCCGGACTTGCTGGCCGCTTCGATATAGCCATAGCCCGTCGCAGGCGTTTCGGCGATGATCCCGAAGGTCACGACGCTGCCCGTCTTAGCCGCTTTCGCGCCCGCGAGGATCGCGCGGTGGAACGCGCCGAGATCTGCGATGTCATGGTCCGCGGGGAGGATGAGGACGAGATCATCTGCATCTGCCGAAAGGGCCGCTGCGGCCACTGGCGCGGCTGAATTCTTGCCGACCGGCTCCATCAGTATGTCGGCATCGCCGGCAAGACCGCTCATCAGCCCGCCATGGCGCTCTGCCCCGATCACCATAGGCTGGCTGAAGGACAGGCCGTCGAGGGGATTTCCCTGAACCCGCGCCAGCGTGACTTCCAGCATCGAGGACGCACCGAGCAGGTTGAGAAACTGCTTTGGATGTTGCGGCGTTGAAAGCGGCCACAGCCGTGTCCCATTGCCTCCGCACAACACCACCGGTTTGATAGAGATCGTCATCTACGCTTTACCCTCCAAAATCGTCCCAAGGCTTTAGGCGTGACACACCCCAGATTGCACCCTGCGATGACTTGACCTTCGCTGCGGTGAAGGCAATCAAGCGCCATGCCAATCACGTCTGTCGAGACTTTTTCCATATCCGGGCCAGCCCTGCTCAGCCTAAGGCGCGCCGGCGATGAGCGCGGCTGGTTCTGCGAAACATGGAATGCCCGCGACTGGAAAGAGGCGGGCCTGCCACAGGAAGACTGGGTTCAGGACAATTACGCCTTCTCCGCCGAGATCGGCACGACGCGCGGGCTACACTTTCAGGCCCCGCCCCATGCGCAGGCAAAGCTCATCCAGGTTATTCGCGGCAGGATTTTTGATGCGATCGTCGACATCCGCGCCGGCTCGCCGACCTATGGCAAATCGGTTTGCCTGGTGCTGAGCAGTGACCAGCCGCAAGTCTTCTACGTCCCGGCCGGTTTCGCGCATGGCTACCAGACGCTCGATCCTGATACGCTCGTCTACTACAAGGTTACCGATCACTATGCACCGGAAACCGAGGGCGGCCTGCTCTGGAACGGAGAGGGTTCGGGCATCGACTGGCCGATCAGAGAACACGTCACCCTCTCCAGACGCGACCATGACTGGCCAGATCTAGGCGCGCTGAAATCTCCATTCACGCAAGCGAACTGATGGACCCGGACGCCATCCTCGTCACGGGCGGCGCGGGGCGGCTGGGCCGGGCGCTGGGCCGCCTTGGTTGCAAAGCGCCGGGCCGAGACGCGCTCGATATAACAGTCCGGACCTCAATCGCGCGGGCCATTCGCCAATCGCGTCCCCACCTCGTCATCAACGCGGCGGCTTACACGAATGTCGACGGCGCTGAGGCTGAGGCTCATCGCGCACACCAGATCAATGCGACAGGCGCTGGCCTCATCGCTGAGGTTTGCGCCCAGGAAGACATTCCCCTCATCCACATCTCGACGGACATGGTGTTCAGCCAGGGCAAGCCCGCTCAGCCCGTAACCGAACAGGCAGAACCCGCGCCAAACTCCGTCTACGGGCAGAGCAAGCTCGATGGGGAACTCGCGGTCCGCGCAGCTGGTGGCCGCCACTCTATCGCGCGCGTTAGCTGGCTGTTTTCAGGTGAAGGCGAAAGCTTCATCAGCAAGATCCTGGCTGTCGCCGATCAGCGCGATCACCTCCAACTCGTCGACGATGAATATGGTCGTCCGACCCATATCGATGCGCTGGCCGGACACCTTCTGAGGCTGAGCGATCTGATGGTCGCAAAAGAGGACGTGCCAACTCTCCTTCATCTTGGCCCGCCCGAACCCGTCAGCCGCTACGGATGGGCACTCGAGATATTCGACGTGTCAGGTGAATGCGGCGGCCCAGCGCCTGAAATGACGCCCGTTCCCGGCAGCACCTTCCCGACGCCTGCGCAGAGGGCGAGAGGTCTGGTCTTGGACGTCAGTCTTGCCGACGGCCTGCTCGGGTCCATGCCGGAGTGGCAGCCGATGAGTGCCAGGGTCGTCCGGAATTTTCTCGGGAAAGCCTAGTGCCTAGCCCTTCTGGGTAAGCAGCTTGCGCAGATAGGCGGCGTATTCAGACTTGCCGTAGAAGTCCGCATTCTTCTCCAGCTCAGCCCGCGTGATGAAGCCGCGATGCAGGGCAATCTCTTCAGGACAGCAAACCTTCATGCCCTGCCGCTTCTCGATGGCCGCCACGAACTGGCTCGCATCGAGCAGGCTGTCTGGCGTGCCCGTGTCGAGCCACGCAAAGCCGCGCCCCAGCGGCTGCACGGACAGTTTGCCCTCTTCCATATAGGTCCGGTTGAGGTCGGTGATCTCTAGCTCGCCGCGTTTCGATGGCTTCAAGGCCTTGGCCCGGTCGCACACGCTGGCGTCATAGAAATAGAGGCCGGTGACGGCATGGTTCGACTTTGGCTGTTCGGGCTTTTCTTCGATAGAGACCGCGCGTCCATCGGCGCCGAACTCCACCACACCGTAACGTTCCGGGTCACTGACGGGATAGGAAAAGACCGTCGCGCCATCGGAGATTGCAGCCGCTTTGAGCAGCAGGCCTCCCAAGCCGCCGCCATAGAAAATATTGTCACCCAGAACGAGCGCGCAGGGCTCACCGTCGATGATGTCCTCAGCAATCGTGAAGGCCTGCGCGATGCCTTTGGGCTCTGGCTGGACACGAAAGGTGAAATTCACACCGAAGCGGCTGCCATCCCCCAGCAGCCGTTCGAAAGCCGGCTGATCGTGCGGGGTCGTGATGATGATAATGTCCTTGATACCCGCCAGCATGAGGACGCTGATCGGGTAGAAAACCATAGGCTTGTCGAATACGGGCAGCAGCTGTTTCGATGCCGCCATCGTCATAGGGAACAGGCGTGAACCGGTTCCCCCGGCCAGAACGATGCCCTTCATACCAAATCCCCTGCTCTACCAATCATCTATGGCCGTACTGGCCTCGACTTGAGGGGCGTTCTATGACATCGGGCCTTGAGCATCGTCAAGCTGGCCACGTCGGCGCCAGCCCCGCGCGATGAGGATGGACTGCACACGGACGCGACATGAATTTTCTCGTTACAGGCGGCGCTGGCTTTATCGGTTCAGCTGTCTGCCGGCATCTGGCTGGAGACCTCGGTCACGACGTGACCAATCTGGACAAGCTGACCTATGCCGCGAATCTGAGCTCGCTGAAGCCGATCGAAGACCTCGATAATTACCGCTTCGTTCAGGGCGACATCTGCGACGAGGCGCTCGTTTATCGCCTCCTCGTCGAGAACAGGATCGACGCTGTCCTTCACTTGGCAGCGGAAAGCCATGTCGACCGCTCCATCACAGGCCCCGGCGCGTTCATTCAGACCAACATAGTTGGCACCAGCACCATGCTGCAGGCGGCGCGTCGCTATTGGGATAAGGACCTGAAAAAGTCTGACAGCTTCCGCTTTGTCCACGTGTCCACCGATGAAGTCTACGGCGACCTGCCGCTCGATTCCGGCATCTTTACCGAAGACTCGCGCTATGAGCCTTCCTCTCCTTATGCGGCCTCAAAAGCCTCGTCCGATCACCTCGCCCGCGCCTGGGGGCGCACCTATGGCCTGCCGGTCATCGTGACGAACTGCTCGAACAATTACGGGCCGTATCATTTCCCGGAAAAGCTGATCCCGCTTGTCATCCTGAATGCGCTCGCGATGAAGCCGCTGCCCGTCTACGGCAAGGGCGAGAATGTCCGCGACTGGCTGTTTGTGGAAGATCACGCCAATGCGCTTGCCACGGTAGCGCTGAAGGGCGCGCCGGGCGAGACCTACAATATCGGCAGCAATTCGGAGCGCACGAACCTGCAGGTGGTCGAGGCGATCTGCGACCTGATTGATGCGCGCCGCCCCGCAGACCAGCCGCGCCGCGACCTTATCCAATTTGTAACGGACCGCCCCGGCCACGATCTTCGCTACGCCATTGATGCCAGCAAGATCGAGAGCAAACTCGCCTGGAAATCCTCGGTCACATTTGAGGAAGGCCTTGCCCGGACCATCGACTGGTTCATCGAGAATGAGTGGTGGTGGAAGCCGCTTCAGGCCCGATAGAAGGGCACGAGACGCCAGACCGGGAGTGCTGTACGGACTGGCCATGCGCCTCATGCTTTTATAAGCCAATGCTCAGGAGTCCACGCCACTGGCCGGTCTCTCAATGCCCAACAGAATGTGGGGAGCAAGGTTACATTGGCATACATTTTCTATCACATCCCGAAGACCGCCGGGACGAGCGTGAAGCGCGTTCTCGAGCAATGGTTTGAATTGCAGAGGGACGCTGACCGGCAGGTCGGCACTGGCGTTCACCCTGAATGCACAACCGGCCACTTTGGCGGCAGACTGGCAGGCACCAGGGCGTCCCTGTTGACGAGAGAACCGGACCTCGCCGGCGATCCTGACCTCAAGGTCATCACCTTCGTCAGGGATCCCGTCGAGCATTTCATTTCCTACTACTATCACCAGATGCGTCACAGCGATCTGACGCTGAGCCTGGCGCAATATGCTCAACGCCCTTTCGAATTCAGCCTGTCCAAGGTTCTGCACATCAAGCGTGAGGACGAAATCGAAGCGAGACTGTCGAATTTCTTTTTCGTCGGCCTCACCGAGGACATCCAGACAAGCATGGACATACTGGCCGACCGGGCCGGAAAGCCGCGGCTGGAGGTGCCGACACAGCGCATTGGAATTCGCGACGAACAGATCGCCACCCTATCGGATGCAGACTTCGAAATGCTGACGAACAAGTTCGCGCTGGACAGGAAGATCTATGAGCGTGTGCGCGAGTCGGTTGCTGGCGGAGCGCCGCTCGCCTGGAACCGCACCGACCAGTTTCTGGATGTCGTGCGCCAGACTGCCAGTCCACAAAGGTCAATTGGCAAGAACGAGACGCCTGTCGCATCCATTGATGAATTCTACGTGTCGGACGGCGCGGGGGATTTCGATGGTCCTTACGCGTGCGATCAGCCGCTTTTCCTACATCTCAGCTTTAGGGTTCACGACGCCTCTGAACGCGTCCAGCCAGCCTTTCGGGTTCTCTGGAACGAGAAAACCGTCTTTACCGTGGCGTACACGCCCGATGACGGCACCGACAGGTTTGCAGAAGGCGTGCACACGGTCTCGGCCGTCATCCCCCCTCACCTTCTGAACATCAGCCAGTATGAGTTCGAGGCCTCACTTTGCGATCCCGACCCTGTCCAGCGCTGGGATGTCTGCGAGTCGCTGGTGACCGTGGACGTCACTTCTGCAACCCCGGACACTGTTTCGGCCGCTGGCGACTGGCAATCACCTTTTCCTGGCCCGATCAGGCCTCTCCTTGCGTGGCAAAAAGGCGCTGAAGCTCAATAAACATACACTTTGTGGGTGAAGCAGTTGAGCCTGCGCGAGCCCTTCGCTAATGGACTTTGGGGCGGCGCACATTCTGTGCCCAAAAGTTTAGTTACGGGACTGTTTCAATGACATCGAAAAACAAGACAGCGCTGGTCACTGGCGTGACGGGACAGGATGGGGCGTATCTGGTCGAACTCCTGCTGGAGAAGGGCTATACGGTCCATGGCGTGAAGCGCCGGTCTTCCTCGTTCAATACCGGACGTATCGAACATCTCTATCAGGACCCGCATGTCGATGACCCGCGCCTGATCCTTCACTATGGCGACATGACCGATTCGACGAACCTCATCCGGATCGTCCAGGAATCCCAGCCAGATGAGATCTACAACCTCGCGGCCCAGAGCCACGTCCAGGTCTCCTTCGAGACGCCTGAGTACACCGCGAACGCCGACGCAGTGGGCGCGCTTCGCCTTCTCGAGGCGATCCGTATCCTCGGCATGGAAGACAAGACCCGTTTCTACCAGGCTTCCACGTCAGAGCTTTACGGCCTTGTGCAGGAAGTCCCGCAGAAGGAAACCACCCCCTTCTACCCACGCAGCCCCTACGCTGCCGCCAAGCTCTACGCTTACTGGATCGTGGTGAACTACCGCGAAGCTTATGGCATGCACGCCTCCAACGGCATTCTCTTCAACCATGAGAGCCCGCTGCGCGGTGAGACCTTCGTCACCCGCAAGATCACGCGCGCCGCTGCCGCCATCAAGCTTGGCCGTCAGGAAAAGCTTTACCTCGGCAACCTCGACGCCCAGCGCGACTGGGGCCATGCCCGTGAGTACGTCCGCGGCATGTGGCTCATGCTGCAGCAGGACAAGGCAGACGACTATGTCCTCGCCACCGGCGAGACGACCCATGTGCGCCAGTTCGTCGAGTGGGCCTTCGAAGATGTCGGCATCAAGCTTGAATGGAAGGGCAAGGGCGTCGACGAGAAGGGCTATTGCTCCGAGACCGGCAAATGCCTCATCGAGGTCGACCCACGCTACTTCCGCCCGACCGAGGTTGAGCTCCTGCTCGGCGATCCGGCCAAGGCGAAGAAGCAGCTCGGCTGGAGCCATGAGACCTCTCCGCGCGATCTCGCTCGTGAGATGGTCCAGTCGGACCTCAAAGTCATGCAGCGCGACCCGGTCTGGAAGGACGCCTGATCATGTATGACCTCGCTGGAAAACGGGTATGGGTTGCCGGCCATCGCGGGATGGTCGGTGCCGCAACCGTGCGCCGTCTGGAGCAGGAAAACTGCGAGGTGATCATCGCCGGGCGCGATAAGGCCAATCTCATCCGCCAGGACGAAACCGAAAAGCTTCTGGCCGATATGAAGCCAGACGCCATCGTCGTTGCGGCCGCCAAGGTCGGCGGCATCCTCGCCAACGACACCTATCCGGCGGACTTTCTCTACGACAACCTCATGATCGAGGCGAACATCATCAATGCCGCCCACAAGAGCGATGTCGACCGCATCCTCTTCCTGGGCTCCAGCTGCATCTACCCGAAGTTCGCCGACCAGCCGATTGTCGAGGAAAGCCTGCTGACCGGCCCGCTTGAGCCGACCAATGAATGGTATGCAATCGCCAAGATCGCGGGCATCAAGCTCGCGCAGGCCTATCGCAAGCAGTATGACCGCGACTATGTCTCCGCCATGCCGACCAATCTCTACGGCCCCGGCGACAATTTCGACCTGAAATCCAGCCACGTTCTGCCGGCCCTCATTCGCAAGGCCCACGAAGCCAAGACGGCCGGCGCCAGCGAGATCGAGATCTGGGGCACCGGCACGCCGCGTCGCGAATTCCTGCACTGCGATGACTGCGCCGACGCGCTCGTCTTCCTGCTGAAGAACTATTCCGGCTATGAGCACGTGAATGTCGGCTCCGGCACGGACGTCACCATTCTCGAACTCATGGAAATGGTCGCAGATGTGGTCGGCTTCGACGGCAAGATCGTCAAGGATGAGACCAAGCCAGACGGCACGCCGCGCAAGCTCATGTCAGCTGATCGCCTGCGCGAAATGGGCTGGGAGCCATCGATCAGCCTGCGCGAGGGCATTGCCTCAACCTATCAGTGGTATCTCGACAACGTCGCCTGACGCCAGCGTCTGGTTGACAGCGTGCTACCTAAACCGGTTCAGGACGCGGCCCGCGACATTCATGACGGGCTTGGACATTCGGCCAAGCTTGTTTTTCACCCGGATGGCACGCCATTTCTGCACTTCCCATGAGGGGAAGAGCCTCCCCACGAGGGCGCGTTCGGCTGACCTCTGTTTGCGCTCCACCCGCAACAAATGACTGAAGGCCCTCGCCTCCAGTAGCGCCGCATTCTTCTGGTCGCGTTCGCGTTTCAACTGGCCTGACAGATACGCCTCACGCAGTTCCAGCTCTTCGATCCGGGCCGACTTCGAAGCAATGATCTCGTTATAGGCGGCTTCGCGTTCCCGCATGCTGGTTTGCAGGCTCACCTCTTCGACCTCATCGGCGCCCGGCAGCTGAGGACTGAGAATTCGCCGTTCCATATTCGTCGTGAAGGCGAACTGGTCAGCCCGCGTCTCCGGGCTTCCCGTGAAACTCCGGTCCCGAAGCATGCCGCGGACTGTCTCGAACAGCTCATACTCAGGCGCGAGCGCCCGCTCGATCCGTGCGCGCTCTCTCGATGTCAGCTGTAGAATAAGCTCGTCGCGGTCTCCGACATTCTCCTTCGGCACGTCGATCGGCGGCTTCCCGAGGAGCTCAGCCAGATACTTCATCGAGCTGTCGATATCCGACGTATCACCGATAAAATAGAAGGAATTCAGTATGTTCGACCGCTCTTCAGCATTGCTCGCACACATCGAGTTTCTATAGATGAAGCGGTTCGGAAACTCCGCGAACGAGACGATGTCCTGCGGCAGGTCCTTATCGCTCTTGCGGCGGAGGTGGTAGTAGGACGAAACGAGGTGATCCAGCGGGTCACGCAGAAGGGTGAATACCTTGTAGTCCGGATTCCCCACCAGTTCCGGCAGGGCATCTGTCAGCGCGCCCTCTTCGCCAAAAATCGACGAAGCGAAATGGCTGGTGACACAGACTTCCTCGCCTGCTCCATCACGGATCTCATTGATCCGCTGCCCCTGCTCGACCCTGTAAAGCTCGTACCAGCTTTCAATGACGCGTTTGGTGCTGGTCCCCGCAGTCTTCGGAATATGAAAGTGTACGAGCATGGAAAACCTAGGTCAGGACAGCAAGAACAGAGAGTGCCGTGACGACGCTCATTAGCGCGAAACCCTATACAGAGAAAACGAAACTAGCCAGCCGAAGGATGCGCCAGCAGGGCATCCATGAATTCGTCCGGATTGGCGACCTTGATATTCTCCGTTCGGCACCGTTCGGGCTCCGGATCGCCTTCCCAGAGCTTCGCACCAAGATAGGTCGGCATGTTGTATTCCATGCTCAGCATCAGGCGCTCACGATTGCCGGGACGCCCGCCGCCATGAAGGCACCGGCACGTATCGGTGAAGATGATCGTGCCAGCTGGCCCGTGATATTCGTGCAGGGCGTCATCAGGCAGAACTGTGTCCTCCTGTCGGTCCAGAACGAAGTCAGGGCGCTCGAACAGGAACTCGCAATCCCTGGCGGCCGCCGCCATGAACGGCCCGGAATTCTCGTCCACATCGGTGATGTAGAGAAACACCTTCAGCTGCGCGCGGTCTTCCGGATCAAAGTGCAGGCGCTGCGAGGATTTTCGATGAAACTCCTCATTCTTCGCCAGCGTCACCCCAAAGCCCGTCATGATCGGGAACATGCCGAAATAGCGGATGACCGGCGCCAGAAGCAGCGGGCTCGTCGCCAGCTTGAAGATGGCGCTGTCGGCGCCGAACGGCTTACCGGCTGATCCCAGAAATTGAAGGCTGTCCTTTGACAGGAATTCATTGCCCGATGCGACCGCATCCTCATAGGACTTCAGGCCTTCAGCCACAGCCCCCTGCACCAGCGGGTCATGGCTGAGATTGATCGACGCGTGCGCGATGTCTTTCGGAATTTCGAACTCTGCCGTCTCAGGCGCGAGCGTTTTCTCAGCGAGGTAACGTCGCCCGAGCGCCTCGCGGCGCGCGATCTCGTCGCCTTTCATGAAGCGGGCAAGCTCATGGTACTGCTTGCGCTGCTTCATGCTGCCCTGCCTGATGACAAAGGAGCGTTCGAACACGGCGGCAGAGCGCGAAACCGCCATGAACTGCTCAGCCTTGTTCCGCCAGAAATCGCGTTCGCCAACGAGCTTGTCGACGTTCACTTCCTGCACTGTATCAGGCATGAGCTATCCCGCTCCCTTGAACTGCCATGTATCCGACTGGTGGTTCAGTCAGCTCTACACGGGCTTGGGGTGCGCCAACAAGGCCTCGGTATACTCGTTCAGATTATAATCCCTGACCTTGAGGGTCCGGCTGCGACGCTCTGGCGTCGGGTCGCCCTCCCAGAGCTTCGAATTGAGATGCGTTGGCATATTGTACTCGATGCTCAGCATGAGGCGCTTCTTGTCGCCGGGCCGCGCACCTGCGTGCAGGCAGCGGCACGTGTCGCAGAAGATCGCGGTGCCAGCCTTGCCGGTGAATGTGCGGATAGACCCTTCCCGCACAGCGCTGTCATCCTGGCGGGCCAGCCTGAAATCCGGATTATTATAGAGGACGGCGCTATCTTCTGCGGGAACGGCCATGAATGGTCCCGACGTCTCATCAACGTCCGTCACATAGATAAAGACCTTCAGCTGGGTGCGGTCTTCCGGGTCAAAGTGCAGCCGCTGTGACGAATGCGGATAGAACTCTTCATTGCGTGCGGACAGCAGGCCAAAACCGGTCATGATCGGCATCATGCCGAAATATCGGATAACCGGCGCCAGCAGGAGCGGGCTCGTCGCCAGCTTGTAGACGCCGCCGCTTGCGATGAATGGCCAACCGGCGTCACCAACAAATTCCAGGCTGTCCTTGGACAGAAGCTCTTTGCCGGAGTCGATCGCTTCCTGATAGGTATCGCGACACTCTTTCACAGCGGCCTGTACCAGCGGGTGGCGGCTGAGATCGACCGACGCAAACCCGTCTTTCTGCAGGACAACCAGCTTTGATGTCTCAGGAGCCAGAGCCTGCTCGGCCAGATATTTCTGGCCAAGCTCACGGCGCCGCTCAATTTCCGCTGCTTTAAGTTCGCGGGCCAGCATGTGATAGGTCTGACGCTGACGCATCGTCCCCTTTGTCAAAAGGTAGGAGCGGTCAATCGTAGGTGTATTCTGAAACTGCTCAGCCAGGTTCTGGGCCTCGCCTCTCCAGCGGTTGCGGTCGCTTCTCAGCGCTGCAAGCTCAGCTTCATATTCCCGGGTTGCCTCGCCGGCATCCGCACTACGATCGTCTTGTTTGACAACTGCCATGATTAATTAACTCCAACCCACTTGCCGGGAGAATCTCCCACAGCGTTAAAATGTCAACTACGTAACATCCGCACACCGCTTGCTCTGCCAGCGCAATTGCGGCTACACGGGTTCGACTTTCGACGCTTGAGGACTGCCGCATGCCAATTGAGAATTCCGCCCATATCGCAGACGCGTTTGCCAGGATCGCAGAAAAGAAAATCGAGGTTGGCAGCTTGATTAATATCGGGTCCGGCCGCGGCGATGATCTGGGCTTCTACAAGTCCCATTGGCCTGACATGCAGACCCTGCTCATCGACATG
>LWDU01032033.1_pt1 | contig 29828 bp, 25 predicted proteins | sample 727161 | NCBI WGS metagenome assembly LWDU01 (sample SAMN04566230, study PRJNA314399) | hydrothermal vent metagenome | isolation source: deep sea hydrothermal plume seawater | place: Mexico: Gulf of California, Guaymas Basin | collected 2004-07-11
GTTTCTTACCCACAGCCGCTCAATTGAAAGAAAGGATTGCTGAAACTAGAGTTTTGGTCTTAAATTCTCCACTAAACCCCACCGGCACATGTTTCACTAAAGAAGAACTTGGGGCCATTTGTGATGTCATCTTGGAAGAAAATGCTAGGCGGGATGGAAAACCTGTCATGTTGATTTATGACCAAGTATATTCCACGATGACTGCGCCGGAAATAAAACATGTACATCCGGTTCAAGTTAGGCCTGAAATGTTCGAATATACCGTTACTCTCGATGCCATTTCAAAATCCTTAACTGGCACTGGTCTACGACTTGGATGGATGGCTCTACCGCCCTCCCTTGCAGCTCCTGTTATTGCCTTAATCGGACATATGGGAGCCTGGCCTGCAAGGCCAATCCAAAAAGCAGCAGCGGGAATATACTCTGATTTTGATTTGCTTGAAAATTATTTTGATGAACTCGATGAGAAAATTGCAGCCCGTATGGAAATCTTGAAAACTAAACTTTCAAAGATGCATCCGATGATCGAAATCGTCCAACCTCAAGGTGGAATTTACCTAACCGTTCGCTTCAACTTATTCGAGAAAATCGGTGCCACAAGCAATGAAGAGATTCGCCAATGGCTGCTCAATGAAGCAGGAGTCGCAGTTGTACCATTCCAAGCCTTTGGCTTAGAAGATGAAAGCGGTTGGTTCCGAATCTCGATTGGTGCGGTTGGGTTAGAAGATGTCGTAGCCTCGATGGACCGACTTGAAGCGGCCCTCAATTGCTGACTTTTGGTCTGCTTGAACCACACTCAGGACATTCTAATTCATCGTCTGATTGGTAGACGAATTTACAGGCTGGGCATGATTTAACTAAACTCAATACTCCAAACTTTGAGGCTGATTCTGCAACATTTGTCAAAGTCAGTTTTCCATCTTCTAATTCTGCAACTCGGTAAGACCCACTTCCACCCATTTTTACAACAACATCAGGTGGTAGATTTAGGGTGCCCAACTCATCCATGAAAATTTCTCTCTCTCCTTGAGTGAGGTCGGCTAAATCAACATCTGAACCCCTTTGGGCGACGAACCTTCCCTCTCTTAATTCCAATACTCTATCTGCAAATTCCGCAACATCTCTGCTATGTGTTACTATGAGGAATGCGACATTCTTCTTAGAATGAAGTTCCTCAAATAACTCCAAAACTTGTATTGAAGTAATTGGATCAAGAGCTCCAGTTGGTTCATCGGCTAAAATGAGGACTGGTTCAGTAATCAGAGCACGAGCAATTGCGACCCTCTGTTGTTCTCCTCCACTAAGCATCGCGGGCAGAGCCTTGGCACGATGGCCGACTGCTAGTTCATCCAACATCTCCTGAGCCTTTTTGATTGCTAAGCGGCGGTTCACACCTTGGTGGCGAAGTGGCTGAGCAACATTATCCAGAGCTGACAAATTTGGTAGTAAGTTTCCTTCTTGGAAAATGAATGAAACTGTTTTTTGTCTCAACTTGACTAGTTCGCTACCTGTTAAGCGGGTCATGTTATGGCCAGAAAGTGCAACAAAACCTGAACTTGGTTTCATTAACCCACCAAGGCATTTGAGAAGTGTTGATTTTCCTGAGCCTGATGGGCCAACGACTGCCACCGCCTCACCTTTTTGTACCGTACAATGCAGACCTCGTAGAGCAACGACATTGCCATCTTCTGCCTTAGATTCATAGATATGGTAGAGGGCGTTTGCCTCAAGTATCGGTTTTTCTACTACCATCTTTACTCCCCCTTCAAGACCGTTGCAAGGTCCGCATTCAATGCTCTCTTAGTAGTGAAAAATAGTGCTAAGATAACTACTAGCATGACTGCCCCGTTTACTAAAAATAGTTCAAACCAAGGCCATACTAAATCTCGTTCTATCGGCGTGCTTGCCCCACCAAATATTTGGAAAATGAATCCAAAAATCGAAAAGAATCCGTTGAATGCCTGAGATATTCCAACTCCAAGGATAACTCCAAGAACCATACTCACCAAGACAATTGAAAGAATTTCAAATAAAGTCAAACGAATGACTTGATTTGGACTTGCTCCGATAGCCTGAAGAATTGCCAAATCCTTTCGGCGCTGACTTAGAACCAAAGAGAGGAAGACGAATGCAGATGCAATGCTTGCCAATGAAGCCACTACGAATTGAAGACTGAGGAGGCCGGGGGTCCCGAAAATCATCCCTCCATTACGTTCAACGTCTCGATGCTTTGTCGACCAATCGACGGCACTGGAGACTCTTGAATCTGCCTCGATTTCCACCCTTATCCGGCGAAGTAAATCTCCATCCTGCTCATCTGCTAAATCACCAAGTTCGAAAAACCACTTTGTTTGATTAATTTCATCGCTATCATTTGCACCGGTCAAAATTCTCCAAGTCGATTCACCAATAACGATGGCTTGGTTCGCATCTGAGGGCGATAGCCCCGGAACGAAACTATGTTTTCCAGCAAATTGAATTGTAGTATTTCTACTAACCTTTGAGATTTCAAAATCGATATCTGATGCAAGTAAGAATCTTATTTCCGGAGGCAAATCATCTATGGAAACACAACCACTACCGTTTTCAGTGATGCCATTCGGGCATGTTGAATTAGTTGTTACTGATGCTCCTAGACTATAGAATCCCCAAGCGCCTGTCAAGTTTGCTGAAGTGAAATTTGCTCCCTGTAGGAGGTTTCCATTTGGGTTTTGAGCGTGAATCGCTACATTGCTAAGGTTTGCTCCAGTCAAGTCGGCTCCTCTTAGGTCGGTTTGAACCAATAACGCGCCTGAAAGATTTGCCCCTCGTAAGTTTGCACCACTCAAATCTGCTGCAGTGAAATCATACATTCCCAAGTCTCTGCCACTCAAATCTGCATCGCTGAAATCCATTCCACTCCAGTTTTCGTCGGATTGTAATACGGAAAATATCTCCTCCAAACTTGGTTCTTCAGGCTCTGTATCATTACCAAATGAAACTGATATTTCATCAAATTGAAGAGTTATTGAATAGATATCATCAGAATCCCCAAGCCATTCTCCGCTCCCATCTCTTCTGCGTTGAGCACGCTCTCCTGGAATATCCAACTGCTCTGCAACATCGCCTCCTGCAGTAAACCAATCAGTGGAAATAGCAGTTGAAAATTGGCCTACATCATCCCCTGGGATTGCTTGTGGATCCCACTGCAAAACATCATCATGTCCATCTAGAAGTACCCAAGTAAGGTAGGTTGTGGATTGTCCAACTTCCGTAGTAATCAGAATAGGAACAGAAGTTGCCAATGAAGGATTCTGAGAGTAATCTATTCCCGCTGAATCAAAGGCCAATTTTAGAGCATCCCTCGCTTCCGATTCGGATACAGCCGAATTGAATTGGACTTGCAAATCTGAGCCTGTTTCTACACTTGCAGTCTTTTCATCAACAAGTGTACCGGTGAACCCTTGTACAGCAGCAAGAGTAACGATTGACAATGTAAGGAGCATGATAATGGCTAACCTATCGATTGATTCACTTGAACCTGAAGTAGATAGACCGCGCTTGACATCTTTTAGCAGTGGGGTCTTACCAAGAATAGCCTTCATCAATTTTGGACCTGAGGCACCAAGTCTTGCCAAAACGAGTGCTCCACCAATCCATAACAAAAATGGACCAGTAAGAAGAACAACACTATCGATAAAGAAATTCTCCAGCAAGCCATCGCCACCAGTTTCATCTTCCAATCTACTTTCTACCATTGCGAGCAAACCAATTGCTAACATCAACCAGTGAAGCCATCTCCTTGGTTCTTTTACTTCAGCAACCTTTCGTACTCCTTCTTCAATTTCCATTGCTAAGAATCTCTTGGTTCGAGAACGGGCGAACAGTATAGCAAGTCCAATTGTCATCATCGCCACCGTTACAACAGTTGCGGCACCCAAAGCCGGGTCAACCTCAAAATCACTAGAACGGAAAGACATGAATCCAACTGAATCTAGTACAAGAGGAGTCATCCACATCGCTGCGAAATAACCCGCAATCCAAGCCACAGAGGAAATTACCAAAATCTCCAGCAAAACCATCCGCTGCAAGCCTTCTGCAGTTGCTCCCATTACACGATTGATTGAGACTTCACGACGTCTCTGTTCAAGCGATAATATCAAGCCATAAATCAATACAGAAATCGACAGAATTACGATTGGAATCATGATGATATAATCAAAAGTCTGAATTAGACCTAGGAAAATATTGAGGAAAGTTATCGAACCTGATACGATATCTGTGTATGATAACTCAAGGCCAGCCGAAGTATAGTTTTGTGATTCAATTGAATACTTTAGGTCATCTAACCAGTCTTCAGCTTCTGCGGTTGAGGCAGTAGGAAGTTGGCTACGGTCTACTGCCAATCCCAGATAGGCATGATCATTATCCATCAGAAGGATTTTCTGAGAATCATCAAGCACAACATCAGAAATGAAAACTGGGTTGAATAAGAGAGTGGGATTTCCAAAGTCCCATTCTTCATAAATTCCGACAACGGTCATATTGTAGATAGTCAGACTTTCTCTACAGTACAGGTACTCCATCGCAGTAGCATGAATTGTACCTGCACATTCTTCAATCTCCCCAGGTAATCTAATCGATTCAGTCACATATGTGATGGTCATACTATCTATGGTATCATTTATTTCTGCACCAGCCATATTAGCCAATTGACTTGGTACAACAATCGCCCTTTTTTCTACCGCATCCTCAGGACTGGGCCACTCACCATAGAGAATTTGTTGAGCGTGGCGTTCTGCAAATTCACCATCGAATAATCCATCACCTGCAATTCTGACAATTCTATCTCCATTGATAGGTGGACCATTCTCTAATGCTGCTGGGTAAGCTAAGGACACGTTTGTCCAATCCCCTGAAGTGCTAGAAATTGCATCTATATTGAGCGGTTGGGCGCGTCCAAACTCTTCATCAAAGAAACCGTCAGTACGAATACCCTGACGGCCATAAATAATCGAACAATCGGCAATTTCACTCCTCGCAGTTAAATCGTCGCAAATCGACGTGAATAGAACGGAATCATTGGTCCATCCTGAAACATTTTCCCCCGGCTCCGAATAAAGGTCAAGTTTTGCATCATAGGGGTCGTTCTTCAGAGTTTCTTGGAAGAAAATTTGCGATAATCCTACACCATAAGAAAAGACCGTTGTCATAACTAAAGTAGCAAGGAAAACGCCAGCAAAAACTGCCAAGCCTCTCTCCTTCCCTCGCCATGCGGAAAGAGTTGCGAGGCGCATACTATCTGGGCCAGCACGAAGGCTTTGGAAAAGAGATTTGATTTTATTCATTCTTCTTCACCCCCAATTCCCCATGCACTACGAATATCGGAAGCAGCAACTTTACCATCTTTCATCAACAACATTCGGTCTGCTTGAGAGGCCAAGTGTGGGTCATGAGTTACCATCAAAATCGATAGTGGGTCTTCTTCGCGATGACATAATTCCTTGAATAATTTCAACACTTCATCGCCTGAAGCAATATCGAGATTTCCTGTTGGCTCATCTGCCAAAAGTAAACGTCGATTTCCAGAGATAGCGCGGGCGATTGCAACTCTTTGCTGCTGTCCACCTGATAACTGGTCGGGGATGTGGTCCATACGGTCAGATAGGCCAACTCTATCGAGGGCGGATATTGCTAATTCTTCAGCCTCTATCTCATTTTTTCCAGCCAACTCCAAAGTAAGAGCAACATTATCCAAGGCGGTGAGGTGGGGAAGTAGATGATAGTCTTGGAAAATCCAGCCTACACCCTTTCTTCTCAAGTCAACTAATTTTGCAGGTACATCTTTGCCGTACTCAAATTCTTCAAGTTTGATTTTTCCTTTATCCCCTTCAAGTAATCCCCCGATAATATTGAGGAGGGTTGATTTTCCACAACCAGATGGCCCCATTAGAGCAACTAATTCTCCTTGACTAACTTCCATTTCAATACCTTTGAGTACTTCCAAGCGGTTTGAGCCGCTGCCAAATCCTCTTTCCAGTCCATTGATTTTTAGCAAGTTGTATCACCTTAGGTACTGATATTCAATTCGCCGGCTTACCTCAATTATTTCAAGTCATGCTCGACAAGAGCGCCCCCGTTTGTTTGATGAATAGATGACGCCTCGGAGTAATCATGCAAGCCATCCAAAGCGTAGCAGTTATCGGCGCTGGAAACATGGGCTCAGGAATTGCCCAAAAAACTGCACAAGAAGAGTTCGATGTTCAGATGGTAGACCGCGAGGCGCAATGGGTTGAGCGCGGCGAGAAAATAATCAGTGATTTCCTCTCTGAAGCAGTAGAAAGAAGGATATTCTCCCCTCAGCAAGTTGAGGAAATTCAAGCAAGGATAACTGGAGTGGTTGGTACTGAAAATGTAGCAGCAAATACCGACTTAGTTATCGAAGCAGTATTCGAAGACTTCGACATTAAAACTGCAGTCTTCAAGACTCTTAATGAGGTCTGTGGAGAGGACACTATTCTTGCCTCAAACACCTCTTCCCTGAACGTTAATTCCTTAGCCGAGGCAAGCGGTAGAGCCGACAAATTCGTAGGTCTGCATTTCTTTTACCACCCAGCAAAAAACCGACTCATTGAAGTCATCCCAGCTGAAGCCACCTCAGAAAAAAGTCTTGCGAAAGTAGTTCAATACTGCAAAGCAACAGGCAAAGTCGTTTTGGTCTGCAAAGATAGACCTGGTTTCGTAGTCAATCGTTTCTTCGTTCCATGGCTCAACGAAGCCTGCCTACTCCTCTCCGAGGGAATTGCAAGTGCTGCCCAAATAGATGCTGTCGCCTGCAAGGCCTTCAAAATCGGAATGGGGCCTTTTGCTCTGATGAATCTAACAGGCCCCCCCATTGCCCTACATTCCACCGATTACTTGGCTGAACAATTAAATTGCCCTCGCTGGAATGGGGCTCAAAACCTAAGAGATTTAGTCGCTGATGGTCGTATGTGGGAATTAGAAGGTGATACAGATTGTCCATCACAGGCTGCTGATATCATTTCTGAGCGCTTACTAGGGCAGGTATTTGCAGTAGCATCTCACATTGTTGATGAAGAAGTTTGTTCGATGGAAGATGTTGACCGCGGTGCAAAGGTCGGACTCCGCTGGGCTTTGGGGCCCTTTGAATTAGCCAACAGGTTAGGACTCGACAAAGCATTGAAAATGGCTGAATCTTATTCCTCACTTGCAGGTTTTAAATTACCAAATTTCTTTGCAGAGCAAGTAGCCTCAGGAGAGAACTTTAGGTTCTCGTTCGTAGATGTTAGCATCGATGCGGGTATTGCTACTGTGCAGTTGAATAGACCTGAGGCAATGAATGCTCTCAATGAAACAATGGTAGAACAATTAGGAGCAGCATTAGATGAATTAAATTCAAATGACAATATTTCAACAATCGTCCTTGATGGTGCGGGCAAGGCCTTCGTAGCAGGTGCTGATGTCAAGTTCTTCGTTGACAAAATACGTGCCGATTCATTTTCAGACATCTATGATTTCACCGCCTTTGGACACCAAGTTCTCAATAAATTGGAATCGAGCAGCAAAACCACAATCGCCTTGACTACTGGACTTGCCCTTGGAGGTGGATTAGAATTAGCACTTGCTTGTGATCACAGAATTGGTACCAAGAAAACTCAATTCCGTTTCCCTGAAACGAGTATCGGAATATTCCCTGGTCTTGGCGGAAGCCAGCGGCCTGCCCGAATATGTGGGGTGCCGGCCGCTCGCTGGGCTGTGATGGCTGGAAACTTCATGGATGCAAGAACTGCGAGTGATTTGGGATTGTTAACCCATTTAGTTGAAACTAGCGAAGTGGATGCGCTAATCCCAACTCTATCAAAGTTAGAAAATAAGTATCCTGGTATGCCAGCAAACCCAGATAGCGCTGTTGCTTCATTCGCAAATTCATTCTATGCTGATGAAAATCTTGAATCACTGCTCAATGGAGTTTGCCCAGATGGCTTTGATTCAGAGGACAGAGATGTTAGCAGGCAATTGAAATCTCTATCGCGTACCGCCCCAATCGCCTTGAGAATGGCTAGTGATTTAATCAACAAAGCAGGCTTAGAACTAGCAGATGGGCTACAAGCAGAATTAGATGGTCTAGAACGGATTTTTGGAACTGCTGATGCTCTTGAAGGGTTGAGCGCTTTGATTGAAAATCGCCGCCCTACCTATACAAATCAATGATTGGAGCGAAGCACTCATCTAGTGCAACCATTACACCAAGGATGCGCATGACAACTACATGCTGGTGATTTGATGCCTAAACCCCCCCTTGAAATCCCAAAGGAAAGCCTCGTCGATATTGAGACTCACATCTCAGCAACCATTGCTAATGGTGGGCATATCCGTGGCCTTTTGGCCGGATTTTCGGATAAACCTCCATGGAGTGAAGAATGGGAAGTTCAGGCAGCAGTCGAGGCATTACACGTTTTTGGTAGCCGTTGGACAACTGAAATTCTGGCTGCTTTATACATCACCGGAGGAAAGCGATTCAATCGCTTGAAAAATCTACTAACGGGTATCTCAAGTCGCACTTTATCTGATAAATTGCGATTCTTAGTCGATGAAGGATTAGTAGTTCGCGATGTCCATGATGGCCCTCCTATTATGGTTGAATACAACCTCACATCACATGGAAAAATTTGTGGAAAATTGCTTTCACCTTTGGTGGCTCATTTGAAGATTAAAAATGGCTCTATCAATGGAGTTTAGGCCTGACTCCTGAAAGGGGTAGTTTGAATTGGGATGGGTACTCAGTCCTTTGCATGGCACTACTCCAGCAATGGGTCCGTCAACGGCCGTGGTTGGTGATTGGACTGACTGGCTTGGTGGGTGGTGCTGTTGGCTTGGCAAATGCTGCTATGCCTTGGGCGTGGGGTAGTCGTGGAGTTATTTCGTCTCAAGTATTAGCCTATGAACACCCGATGCGCCGACGTATTATTTTGACTCTTGATGAGCACCCTGGACTTTGTTATCGTGAGTTGCAAAAGTCCCTAAATGCGGCAAATGGAACACTTCGTCATCATATCGATGTTCTACAGTCTCAAATGACGATTACAGCAGTATCGGTTAATGGCCGCACTTGCTATTTTGCTGGAGGACCTGCTCAAGTCGAAATTCTAGGTGGAGTCATGGTCGATTCCGAAGAAGCGGCAAAGCGACTTCCAGTCGGACTTTCTCTAGTTCAGCGCCTCATTGTTGAGGAATTGAAAAAAGGTGAGATACCAAAATCTCAAGCCGCTCTTGCTAGAAACCTTGGTAGGACTCGAGCAACCGTTCATAGCGCCATCAAAGTATTGCGAAGAAGAGGCATTCTTCGCCAAGATGAACTCAGCCTAGCACCTCACTTGGTTGAGGAAGAAAAACCGATTCGGGCTGATTTGAATTACCAGTGGGAAGATGAACGGAATCGTTGAATGTATTCACGAATCATCAAAGATTAGCCTTCTCCTGTCAACATATTCAAGGAGCATCGGCATTCACACTCGCTTCAATGTTCACGATGCGATTAGAGGAGCACCCTCTCCCTACCTCTCGAGATGATGTTGACCAACTCATCGATTGGTTGGTTGCAACCTTGGGATTAGTGCGAAGAAGGGCTGATGAGCATGTTGATGGCGATAAAATGCAGCCAGTTGTTAGGCTATTGCGGGAGCACTTATTGGCACGCCCAAAAGAGGGGATTGATGCGGCAAGTCTTGCTGATGAAATGGGATTGACTGCGGCATCCTTACACCACCACATATCTCGACTTGCAAATTGTAGAATTCTTTCGAGTATTAGTGCGGGCGATGGTTGGAGGCGACACTTTCTCCGCGCAGGATCAATGAGTGCTGCAGTTGAATTATTGGCAGTTGAGGCAACTGCAGTCATGAAATTACGGATGTCCACTTTAGAGCAGTGGTGGAAAAGACCAGAGGACCCATCTCTAGATGTGGAATTAGAATCCGCAGATAGAGAATTACCATTCAGATTATGGATATCAGAACCAAGACCCTTGCCCCCAGTGGAAGGTGTCACCGAGTTGAGCCTTTGGATGGCTGACCTAGGATTACTCGGAGATCGCCCTAAACCGCAAATGGCAGGCGATTCCCTCGCACCTCGTTTAATGCAATTATTACTTCAGCGCGGTCCACCATTATCCCTCGATGAAGCAGCCGCAGAATTGGGCGGTGCAAAGGCAAGAATCGGGCGAATTCTAGAACGCTTTCGGGCCGCTGGCTTAGTTGAAAGAGTTGCAAGAACAGATAGGCTGGCTACAAATCTATGGACTGCAATGATGACTCAGTACAAACGTCGTGGAGAAGATTGGATATTGCTCAAAGGGGGATTCAACAGAATTATCCCCGAACGGCAAATAGAGAGCCTGACAAAGGCCCTTTCTAAGGGTAAACTAACTCCTGAGATGGTTGAAAATGAATTATCCAAAGTTGCACCTGCTGAGCAAATGTTGTTACTAAATCTACTAGGGGGTAGGTTACCTCTTGGTCATAGAATGGTTGGTAAAAATGCGATTTCTAATTCTGCCAAGTTGATGTCCCGCCTAGATAGAGTTCTTCGTAGAATGAAAAGGGTTGCAGAATTATTGGATAAAGCAATGGAATAAACTGGAGGTTCTTGTATGCCCGTTCCATTGGTCTTAGCCCCAATGGCAGGAGTTACCGACTTGCCCTTTCGTCTTTTAGCGAGAGAATGTGGCGCAGACTTGACGATAACTGAATTTACTTCCAGCGCTGGATTATCAAGAGACCAAGCAAATAGTTGGATGAAATTGGAATCTGATCCACGCGAGTCGCCATTTATTCCACAGATATTTGGTGGTGATAAAGCAGAAATGGTTGCCTCTGTTGAGATGTTGCAAGAACGTGCCGATATCATCGACTTAAATTTCGGTTGTCCCGCTCCTGGGATAACAAAGAATTGTGCCGGTGCCGCCTTGATGGGGGAACCTGATCACCTTATAGAAATCGTATCGGCTTGTATCGAAGCCTCAAGTGTGCCAATAACTGCAAAACTGAGAATGGGTACAGGATATATCGAGAATAATATCGTGAAACTTGCACCGCGACTTGAAGAATTAGGTGTAATGAGACTATGTGTTCATGGAAGAACACTGAAACAACGTTACACAGGAGGGGCTGATTGGCAAACCATTGCCGATGTTGTCGAAGCAGTGGAAATTCCAGTGATCGCCAATGGGGATATCATCGATGCTGCATCTGCACAGGCATGCCTTGATGAAACTGGAGCCGCAGGCCTAATGATTGGGCGAGGAGCGATTGGACGTCCAATGGTCTTTAATGAAATAAAAACTCAACTTGGATGGAGCAATAAAGAATCTCCTTGGGGGGAGATGGATGACATATTCGCATCGAGACTATGGTGTTGGAATCGATATGTCGAATTATCTCAAGAAACAACTGGATTACAACATAAGTGGTTGAAACGGCATGCTTTGGCATTCACCAAAGGATTACCAGGGAGTAAGGCGGCCAGAACTGAAATGGCTCGTAATAATGATGCTGCTGCAATGGCTGAAGCCATCAAAAATTGGCTTTCTCAAAAGTTGTAAGAATCAGAAAGTTGATTCCCAATCTTCCAAGGGTTGCATCTCAGCCCAAGTCTCGTCATCCATAGTGCCTCTTTGCTTGAGGACTTCACGGGCGATGAGCCAGTAGATTAGTGCAAGGCTGCGGCGACCTTTGTTGTTAGCAGGTAATGCTAAGTCGACATTTCGAAGGTTGTTGTTTGCATCACAAATACCGATGATTGGAAGGCCACTGTTAACTGCCTCTGAAAGTGCTTGCTGGTCAGCGGCTGGGTCTGTTACGAACAATACTTCGGGTTCTCGGTATGATGGGAGAATTGGATTTGTTAGGCTACCTGGAATGAATCTGCCTACAGCACTGATTCCTCCAATTGCTTCTGCAAACTTGCGGGCTGGGCGCTGACCATATTGGCGGGCGCTAACGACCATCAATCTATCAGCACTATACATGTTGATGAAGGTAGCAATAGTCCGGATTCGGCCATCAGTGGTCTCTAAATCAAGAAGGTAAAGTCCATCACTGCGGACGTGTGAAATGAATTGTTTCATGTCAGCAGACTTCTGCTGGGTTCCAATATGAACCGCATACAATTCGTATGTCTCTTCAGAAACTAGTGTTGCTCCCTCAGTCATTATAATGCCTCAAGCGTCCGCCCCACTTGCCTTTCATTCATAACCGCTTCGCCCAACCCGACCATGAAAATATCCCGCGCAGTAGGCTGATTTCGATTGCCTGCGCCACTATCTAACAACAAGTTTACTCCACAAGGTTCAATGCCTACCCCCCGCCAAGTCAACATCCGGAGGGGCTTCGCCTTGACAGAATCTGAATTAGTAGATGCCAAACCAGATTCTAACGGTATCTGGCGAGACTCTGGTGGCGAAGCACTCCGAGTCTCAGCATCCGACCTTGAACGGCATGCATATTGTCCACTCTCTTGGCATTTGCAAAGGAGTGGAGTTAGTGGTGATGGAAAGGCAGTAAAGCAGGGTACATTCGCACATGCAGAGATACATGAGCAGATGGCTAGTTACGAGACGGCTAGGAAAACAGTAATCAAAGAATTGACTGTTTGGGGTTGGTGGTTTGGAATCATTGTTGCCTTAGTGATAGATGCTGCAGCATGGTATCTCATCTCAGAAAAAATGTCACCAAGAGATGTTGCTCGATACCTTGCTGCTTTGGCAGCAGTATGGGTAGCAGTGATGTTGTTTAGCACGGTATTACCATGGCGTAAATGGCTAGATTGGCCAACCGCTGAAGAAGCCGCGGTTCAAAAAGATGGAATAAATACTGAAGATGTGAAAGCGCTCTTCCAAGCTCCTGGCTTCATCGGCGGTTGGGTTGCAGGAGGTCGAGTTGAGGCAGCTTTCGGCCTAGGTGCAATCCTCCTCATTCTACATGCAGCAGCCCTTTGGTCGGTCAATGAAATGACTCATGCGGGATTCATTCTCCTTGCAATTGCGATGATTTGGACATTGATGGCATCATGGCGACTGCAAAGGGCTCTGATTGCAGATAATGACCTTGAAGCAGCACGCCATGATGCTGGGCTCGACAAAGATACAGAAGTTGCCTATAGCGATAGTTCTGGTGCCGATTTACTAGTCGATAAAAAAACCGGCCTTAGAGGCCGACCTGACCAGATAGTCATCGTCGACGGTGAATTCATCCCGATGGAACAGAAAACAGGAAAAGTCCCTACTCACCCTCACCTTTCCCATAAATTACAACTTCTAGCCTACATCCATCTGGTTAATATTCAGACCGGCCATCAACCCCCCTTTGGAGTTCTTCGATATGGTAACGACATCCACAAAATAGATTGGAATGGTGACCACCAAGATTTACTAATGCAACACCTCACTGAAGTTCAACATCTAATGGCAGAAGGTGGGGCTAAGAGAAACCACGAGAGGCCAGGAAAATGCATGAATTGTTCTCGTAGGCGAGCCTGCCCCGAAGCACTGAAGTGAAACTATTCTATCACACATTCATCCTCGGTAGGATGTACAACACATTTACGGGTGACAGTCACGATAACGATGAAGTCATCCTTAACAGCAACTCCACCGATGTCAATTCCGATACCGCGGGCTTCGATTTCTAATCTCCAGTCACCCGGTTCAAATGGTCCTTCAGCAAAGTTATCTACTGGGGATCTAGATTCAGTTACATGCTGTTCCCAATAGACACTTCCATCAGGCCTGAGCAGTTTCGCATCCACATAGCGAACTGAATTTGAAATATCTCCAGTCCAACCGCTTGTTGGCATGCTTACCTGAAAGTAAATTTGCATTTCTACAGCGCTATCATCCATAGTAATGGTTCTTTGACCAGTTATTGGAGTAGTCAGTTCCGAAATTTCAAGAGAGTCGAATGTATGGCTGATATTGACCTTGTCTTCAGTCTTCTTGATGGCCGGCTCACCACGCCAAGATTCCATCATCTCACGGGCTGGTACCAATGATATGCAGCCAGCAACAGTGGTTGAGAGAAATAACAGTGAAACCACTATTACCATCAATCCGCGCTGGGCCATCAACCGTTTCGAAATGCTGATTCCGTATCAAGGCCGCGCTGTGGCGATAGCCTTCTCGCAGACTTGAAGAGTAAGATGCTTCAGCCAAGGATGCCTGAATGAAGCGAAGAGGGTCAGCCGAGCCGTTTGGTGATGACGATCCCTGTGAGTGCTGACGGGCACCCCCGCCTAAACAGGTGGAATTACATCTCAGAAAAATCACAGTTAGGATTCTGTCGTCCACAGGCCAATTAGGAGAACTTTGCTCCACAGGTAGCACACTCATCAGCATCGATTGGCAAATCCGCACCACAAGCCCCACATTCTCCGACTTCGGAGGCTTCTGTGACATCTTCTGCATCTTCTGCTTCCTTCTTCTTTCGCCTAATCGCCTTCTTCCGCTTTTCTACAGCAGGTTCTAACTCATCATCTTCAAAGGAGAAATCCATCGCTTCTTCGGGCAATTCATTACCTGCGAGACGATGATCTTGGATGCCCATTCCAACTAACACTTCTTGACCTGGCAAAACACCATCTTCGCCTGTCAATTTGAAAATCTCACCCCTTATTGAGGCGTCGCTTGCATCTAGGTCTCCACCATCATCACCTGCATCGACCATGTGTCGGCGACCTTTCTTATCTGATAGGAAAGCGTCAATATCATGGTCTGACATTGCCTCTTCAGGTGTTATGATATTAGGAATTGCGACTACTGGGCCTGCAGTCTCATCGTCTGCTCCTTCGGCCTCTTCAAGCAGTGTCAATTCAGCAGCTTGGCGTTCAATGACTTCTTCCATTTGGGCCTCGGCAGCCTCTAGTTCCTCATCCCACTCACTTTCAAGACCGCCTTCTTCAAAGCCGAATTCCTTTGCAGTTTCATCAAAGTTTTCTGCTCCAGTAACGATAGCATCTTCATCTTCAACGACTTCTTTCGCATCTGTATCAGGTAGGGCAACAGTTTGCTTTTTTTGCTCCCTCTCCTTGAATTGGGAACGCAAGTCATGAACTGCTCCACAATATGGGCAATTTTCCAAAAGGCTTGGCATACTTTCCCCACATGTAGTACAATCATGGAAGCGCTTTCTTGCTCGCTTCAAATTAAAGTCGCAATGAGGACACTTGTCTTCATCACCTTCTAATTCCCCGTCACAGGCAGGGCAGTAATCGAAGATGTCGCGCTCGACATCTTGTTCTCGATTTCTAGTCAAGATGACAGCAGTTATGAGAACTCCAATCATGACAAAAGCCGCAAAACCGAATAACATCATTGAACCAAAGGTACTTTCAGATACTTCTTCATTGATTCCCTGTGCCAAATCAACGGCGAATGCTTTTTGGTGAGTTTTGGAGATTGTTCCATCTTCTTCGCTTCTGATATGGAGAAGGATGGTTGAACGGTCCTTGGTATCAAAGGTACACTCCACACTTACTTTTTCTCCACGTGTAGCAATGTTTACTTCAGTTGTTGATAATTTTTTGACAATTCCTTGAGTAACATCTTCACAAATTAGAGTTGACTCACCTAAGCCCGAAGATGTCAATTCAATACTATAAGTGTAGGTACCTGGATTTAATGGTGGAGATGCTGGTCCACCAGTACTGCTAACAATTGCCTCTGTTGATACTGCAAATTGTAGGTGTAAGGTGGTAGTCGCTTCCACGCTTCCTGTGGCAACACTATCAGCCAAATTTGCGTCAAATGAATTACCATCTGCTATCCAAGTTGCAGTAAAATTGGCAGTATGAGCCCCAGAAGATGAGGTCGCCAAAACACCTGACCAAAGGAACGAGCCACCTGCATCGATTTGGCCTATGACCTGGTCTGAAGACATTCCCTCCCATTCAATTCTCAAAAGTCCTGATACTGGAATATCGCCTGCATTTGAAATTGAAACTCTCCATGTAACTGGTTCTCCAGCCTCAACTTTCGTTGAGGAAGGGTTTGCAAATTGGTCTAAAACTACGTTTGGAGTTGGACGAATTTCGATAATAATGCTGGCTGCGTCATTATTTGTTGTGGCTTGGTCAAGGACCTCAAATGGGTCTATTTGCACTCTTAATAGATGTTGGCCGTCGCCAAGATTTTGGATTTGGGGCCAATTTAAATTGGTGCTCCAATCAGTACTAACTTCATCAGAAGTTCCAGTCATTGAAACGATAATCGGTTGAATGACAATCGGTGAGCCAGTGTGGTCAGGGAAACTGAATCCCACGCTGACGTTGCTATCGCCGCTGAAGTGCTTGCGGAGAATTGTTCCTGATATCTCCCAATCTCCTCGAATGGAGTCGCTAGGAGTTTCCACAACTGGGTCTGAAGCATGTAGATAATCTGGTTCTGGATCAATGCTTAATGGGACTTTTACTTCTTTACCAGATTCGCTGATTTCATTGATGCTACCATTAACGTCTGGAAGGAGAATTACTTCGTATTCACCTCCCACGGGTGCAACAAGGCTGTTATTTACCCAAGTTGTTTGACCTACTGCAAGGGCTTCAATACTCAAGTATTGATCGAGTGATGGTTGACTTTCAACTCCGAGATAAAGGACGCTCTCTGCTGCATCAACTGTGCCGGTATTCTGGATATTAACGGCTACTGAAATTGTATCCCCAACTCTATTTCCTGTAGTTGGTGAAATGCTACTATCAATGATTTCTAAATTTGCCAAGCCACTTACACTGAATGACTTGTAAAATGAGGCGGTTGTATCGCCGGAGTACTCAAATTCCACCCATACTTTTCGCTCCCCTTCTTCTAATGCAAACCATGTTGCATAGACCTCTTCGCTGCTGGAGGCGGCAATATTTACCGTGCTTTCCAAAAATTTTGTTGATGAACTAATACTGTCTTTGTAAAACCGATATTGCACATCGCTGGCGGTAACCGAATTGGTGTTTTCAAGTAATAATCTAAATTCCACTGAACCCCCTCTAACTGGTTCATTTGGGACTAATCCAAGAGTGGCAGAAGAGGCTTCAACACCACCGCTTACACCGGCAGAAACTGGAATGATTGCCATCAGCGGTAATAGTAAAAACAGCATAGCGATGCTGCCTGAACAAAGTCGCGAAAGGCTTCCCATCGGTATCCACACTAATGGTATGGCACTTGAACCCTGCCGCTACAAGCCCTGTTCAAAGGTCGCAGCGAGCAATGCTGTTGTTTGGCAAGGATTCAAGGCCGAGGCGCGCCGTGTGCGTAGCGTTATCATGCATAGTCGCATCATTTCGCTGAGCCTCGCGCTACTGCTTTGTATTGGTTTCGTGCCAATGCAAGCCTATGCGGCAAGTGGGCGTGATGCAAGTGATATTGTCATCTCATTCACTAATGGTCCAGCCGAGAATGACTCTGTTACTGGAACACATACTTTGCAATTTTCGACTTCTGGTGGCGGTACTTTGGTAAACATGACTATCGAATTAAACGATGGCTCAAACTGGGTTGAATTAACAACACTAAGCGGTAGCCCGTGGGTCTATTTTTGGGATTCCACAGATGTTGATAATGGTACATACCAACTTCGGGCATGGGGAAATGATTCCTTGGCTGGAGAAGATACTTCTTACGCATATAGTGGAAATTTCACAATCACTAATCAAGTCCCAATAATCAGTGATTTCAGCCTAGCAGATATAGTGGTTGGTGATGGTTCTTCTCCAAGTAATCGCGCTTGGACCACCACTCCAACCAATGGAAGCCTGATTTTTTCTTGGGCTGGCTCAGACGATGACCTTTCATACGCATCTTTGGTTAATGTTCCGGGCCCTGGCTCTCCAGCCAATGATGGACCGGGATCATTTGATTATTCATGGAATTGGACAAATGGCAACCTCGAAGAAGGTAAATGGAGCCCTCAACTCAGCCTCTACGATTCATCAGGACTTTCTGCGAGTCGAACCATGTACATTGGAATTGACCGAAGCGGACCTAGTGTTGGAACCCCGAGTGTCTCAACCAATGGCTGGGTGAATAGCAATTCGGTGGAATTAACAGGACTTTCAAGCAGTGCAAGTGATTCAGGAGGCAGTGGTATTGACCACTATGAAACGAAGGTTGGCTCTGGCGAGTGGATAACAGCGGGAAGTTCAGGCACCGCTGGTCTGAGTTTATCCGAAGGTCAACATACTATTCATGTTAGATCTGTTGACCGAGTTGGTAATGCTGGTAGCAGCAAAAGCGTCGAAGTAGGAGTTGACCTGACGATTCCACTACTTGGTGGGTGGAATGTACCAGAATTGAATACCAGCCGCATCGGTGCAGTTTTAGTTTCATATATCGCCGCCGACCCATTATCAGGAATCTCTGAAAGTGATTGCCTAATTCAATATGGCTTCGATAGCGATGGGGTTGGTTCAACTCCTGACATTACCGGTCGCTGGTTATCGATGACTGCTGGGCTTGAAGGTACGGTTGGACTAACAGATTGGTCAACAAAGAGCCGACAGTACCTGATGCTAAGAGCAACTGTCGTCGACAATGCAAGCAACAGCATCCTAACAGAAAACGCAGGCTTCCAAGTCCTCCCTGGACTCGATATTACATGGAATTCAAGTGCTATGAATATCGACCGAATTATGGTTAGACCGGGAACTTCTGACGTTTCAACAGTTATGCTAACAAGTCAAATAATCACCAATGAAGCATATGGTGGCTCACTAACAATCCGATTGGAAGCGGCACCTGCAGACCGCACAGCCGAAGTCTCATGGACGACAGTTGAAACTCGCATCCTCTTAGCAGGAGACCTCTCTGATTCAGAAGAGGTTGTTTATTGGAATCATACAATTGAAGCAGCTGGACAATGGGACCTAAGATTGGTCATCGATCCAAACGATTTAATCGATGAAAAAGACGAAGGTGATAATGCCTATTATTTCGTGGTAACTGGTGTTAATACCAACTTCCTTGATGTTGTTTCAGGATTTATGCCAACCCTTGGTTGGCTAATGGTCGCAGGGTTTGCGGTGGCATGGTTATCCAGAAAGCGCTACTCTTCTTCCCAAGAAATTGATTCATCTTCTGCCAATGAAAGTGCAGATGCAACATCATCGCTGTCTTCTGGGTCAATTTGAGACGTTTTCAAGCGACGGGAAGCGCGTCGCGAAGATAATTCAGACAAGCCTGGAACTAGGACGGCGAAGTCTTCAGTAACCTCATCCTTTGTTTCGATATATCCAAGTGAACGAGATTCTAACTTTTGACGGCGGCTGCCTCTTTCCAATCCTTTGATGACAGAGCCATGTTCGGAACCACCTGCCAATCTCTCGACTGCATCAACGGCTAAATCTAAGCCGACTTCCTCTCCAACAATAACGATAGTAGAACCATAAATGGTGATTTCACAATTTGTCAAGCCTTCGATTAGTTTGCGGATTTTTCCTTGTGAACCAATGATCCTAGAACGTACCCTGCGTTGTTGGTTTGAACGCTTACCGACGAAATCCTTGATATCAACGAGACGGAAGAAATACTCATCTTGTAGAAGTTTAATGGCTTTGGAAGGCGCCATTCCACGTCCAATCGCCTTGATGACCTCTGGCAATTTCATAGCCTTCACAGGGTCATATGAGCCTGGTACACCCCATCGAACACTGACATCTCCACTTTCCGAATCGACGAAAAGACCGCGACAACCTGCGGCTGCTTGAAGCGCCTTTCGAGTTTCACCCTTTACTCCAATCAATACCGCAATGCGGTCTTGGGGAATACGTGGCATGCCCTGCATGGCCCGCCGACCCAAGACCCCTTCTTCAAACTGCTCACACCTCCGCCATTGGCGCAGGCTTGACATAGGGGGGTCGATTCGGCCCTCTCGATAGTTATGGGACGACGTCGTGAAGAGAAGGTCGACGAGGAGTACCTCGCCCAATTGATGAAGACCGAAAGCGGCTCTGAGAAGATTCGCGTCAAGATGCCTAATACCAAAGTCAATGAAATGTTTGCAATCGTTCAGGCTATCCTTGGTGGACGCCGAGTAACCGTACTTTGTGCCGATGGGGAAACCCGCATGGCTCGCATTCCAGGCAAGATGCGCCGGCGCCAATGGGTTAGGGATGGAGACTTGATTATCGTCTGGCCATGGGATTTCCAAGACTCAAAAGCAGATGTTAAACACCGCTACAACAAGACTCAGGCATTGTATCTCTCCCGAAAGGGAGTGCTCCCCGATGCTGTAGATGTATTCGGCTTGAATATCGAAGCAGATGATTTCGATGACGAGGATGGATTATTTTCCAATGTTCAAGATTCGGCTGCTCAGGTTGAAGAGAAAGAGGAGGCCCCAGAAGAAGAAAAATCAGAGGCCCCCAAAGAAGAAATCTCTGAAGATGAAGAAGACGAAGATGATGACGATGATGAAATCAATGACTTATTCGGTTAAGTCTACCTTTGGAATGCCTTCTTCAACCAACGACTAGACCGAGGCATCGTGGCCCGCGGTCGTCATCGCTCTACCGATTACTCACGTCGGCGCCGTGACGACGATGATGAGGAAGATCCAGATGAATTTAAGATTCTGGAAAAAGCAGACAAGCAATGGGCTTGGATGAAAGAGAGCAAATTCAAGCGAATGTTTGAGGAAATCGAAGGTGGTCTTGAAGGAGTTCTTGGAACTGGACAATTCGAATGGGTTGACCGACGGGTTTTCGACCAAGTTTTTGACCGGTTAACCTTGCTCTCCATTTACAAATTGATGAAAGCGGGTTCCATTGACACTATTGAATATCCAATTGCTCGAGGGAAAGAAGCTCACGTTTTCTATGCAAAAAGCCTGGAAGGGCCGGTTGCTGTGAAAATTTTCCACACCTCAAATGCTGTTTTCAAAAATTTAATGCAATATATCGAAGGCGACCCCCGATTTGGTGGATTAAAGCGCCGACACCGTGACTTGGTCACGATTTGGGTGCGAAAGGAACATCGGAATTTGATGCGGTTGAAGAAATGGAATCTGAATGTTCCAGAACCTTTGGCGGTTTTTAACAATGTATTGGTGATGGAATATATTGGAGTTGAAGACGGCCCAGCCCCAAAACTTCGTGATGTTGAGGTTGAAGATTACGAAGGTGTATTTGACAAATTACTCGAATTTCTCTGCATTTCATGGCATGATGCGAAATTAGTCCACGCTGATTTTTCACCCTACAATGTTCTGATGCAAGATGGCGAACCTGTGGTAATTGATGTTGGTCAAGCAGTTGCACTGGCTCATCCAAGTGCCAATGAATTCCTAGTTAGAGATGTTACACGTTTGGTAGAGTGGGGAAATAAGCAAGGTGTAGATATTACTGTGGCTGAAGCCATGTACGAAGTATTGCATTATCGTCAAGAAGAGGAGTAAAGAGAATTCAATGAGGCTCGCGGTTCAGATTGGAGCCGATGGAGCAGTATGGAGCAGTATCTTGTCGCTCACGCCTTATCATCTTCCTCTGCTTTTCTTTGTTCTCGCTCTTGCTTCTTCTTCTCTTTGCGGGCCTTGCGACGCTTCCAGCACTCTTTGCAAATAGTGCTGCTATGAGGCGTCATCCTACCGCGCATCAAGCGGCGGCGACAACCTCCTTGGCATATCGCTGGACGGCGAGTGTGACATATCATACAACCACGACCGACTATAGGTCCTCCACATCTTTGACAACTAATTTCTACTCACCTGAGAGAGAAAGAATGGCGACCTACTTGAACCCGATGTCTACTGATAGCCAATGGCGTTGGACACAGAAAATGATGGTGATGGATTATTGGAATAGAACCATCTTGCGTCGTAAGCCTTCCGTTTATTTGTATTGAACCCATCTTTGTCAAACTTGGTGCCGTTATCTGTTCTAAGATATTTGAAAACATCTATAATTTCATGTCGCCTCCTACAATCTAACTTGAATTGGATGATTATCATGTCTAGGTCTGCCTTCAATAGGCCTAGTTCACCGATACAATCAATGTATTCCGCATGATAATTTCTACTTGATTTTGACCTGGATTTAGTTTTAGCATTATATGTTGACAAATCAAACAACGAACTTGCACTATTTTTCAAAACCTTGTGTTTTGTATCTAATTTAGGGTGATTCTTCAATTTTGTGCCTACGCCAATAATTTCTTCCTTTTTTGAGAAAATGCCTGTAATTTGCCACTTTTGCCATTCACTCAAATCATGTTTTTTCAATTCAGAAGACTTCAACGAAGGTGCGGGAATTTTCAACCCTGTAAACCCGGTGATTCCATCTATTCCAATACAATTACCGGTTAATCTTCGCAGATTTTCCTTTGCAATATCTCTCTGCAATTCTATCTCTTGGATGTTTCTAGAAATATCAATTGCTTCCTTATGCAATTTGAGATGGTTTGCTGTTGGCGTCATCGGCTTGTGAATTGAAGTCTGCTTGTCGAGTTTCCGAAGTTTTATTGCAAGTGGATTATATTTATTAGAAAAATCCGTTCCTTCCTTGATGACTTTCTTCAATACCCTAGGGGCGAAAGTGAACCATTCCTTTCGAAAGCGTCTTTCTGCAAATATCTTATGCAAATGCCCTTCCAATAGCCCCATACATTCTGAATCAAAATGATGATGCTTCACTATCTTGAACGGATTGCCTGTTTGAAGACCAGATATCCTCTCAGGAATTGGATTCTTTGTCAATCCGATCTTGAAATAATTTGACTTTAGACCGGGTATTTTGAAATGAAGGATGTATACCCAACCCTTGTCGAAATTATCTCCTGCCATGATTGTCCCAAACAGACATTAATAATATTGATTTCTAATCATTGATACTTATCTCTTGGAGGAAATCCTCCAAGGTTATAGAAACCAACAAGGCCGGTAGGTTTATATGTGAGAAGAGAATATCTGTATTGATATTATGCAATTAACAAATTTGATGATAGAACAAGCAGTAAGCCGATTTTTGATGGATATTAATGCCCCAGATACAGAACCGAGATTATTCTCTCGGTTCTTGGCATTCTGGCAAGGAAAAGGTCGTCAAAATCTCGAGTTTATGGTCTCCACAAGAGGGGCCGGGATCCACCAACTTGCTGACTACATGTTTGAGACACACAATCGAGCCGCTAGAAGGAATGGACGAAAGGCATTGAGAAGGAGAGATGGATATTGAATGTCGACCTTCAGATTCTAATCGGTGACCCTATTTGGATAGAGTTCTGGTCAACACTTGCAGACGTGGAGTATTTCTCCGATATTGAACCAAGGGGGTATTTGTCGCCACGATCTATCTTTTGGAAACCACCCGGTTACTACGGAGGTGCTGGATTCTACCTCCTACGAGGGGCCGCCAGACGGTGGTGGGAGAATGATACATTCATTCGCCGCAGATATGATTTGGACGATTTCCTAGAAATGTGTCAACTGCAGAGAATGTTGTTACTCGAAGAGGAGAAGAGGAGATACAAACTTCTAGACAGGAAGGGTAAGAGGATGGATCATCTTGAAACCTGGATTCTTTGAAATATCGAAGCAGCCATGTTAATAGAATAGGTTCAATCCATTTTCTGTGCTTACCCACGTATTAGCGACCATCTATGGAGTCGCCTTCATCTTAGTTGGAATCGCTCATTTCAGGAACCCGCAGTTATTCGTGGAAATCGTCCCACCCTTTCTTCCATTTCCATTATTTCTGGTCTACCTAACTGGGGTAATGGAAATCGCTGGCGGAATCGGAATCATTCATCCCGCCAGCAGAGTGCTCGCAGGGCGCTTACTGGTATTGTTTCTAATCGCCGTCTTCCCAGCTAACCTCTACATGTGGTTCTCCGATATTCCATTCAATGGGACTCTGATGACGGCACCGCAGCATGTATTGAGGCTCGCGGTTCAGATTGGGCTGATTATCGCGGCGTTGTTTCTTTCAGGGGACCTGCAAAGATGGGCAGGCGGGCTATAGTTCGCTTTTTGAGAAACGCAATCCATCAATAACGGCCTTGTCTGCCACCTTGCTTGTTACTACGGTTGCTCTTGCCTTTGTCGAAACGTGATCCGCTACTGCGGCGACCTCCGCCGCCACTGCGACGGCCTCCACCATCCTTGTTCTTGGTATGGCCTTGGGCATTTCTGCCGTAGTGACTATTGCGCCTATCATGACGACCGCCTCGGTCATCTTGCCTACCGCTGCTCTTGCGAGTTTCTGAATCTCCATCATCTGAACGGCCACCGCTACTACGCTGACCTCCGCCACCGCCACCGCCACTGCTACGCTGACCTCCGCCACCGCCGCTGCCTCCGTAGGGTTTGCGTGAACCGCCACTATTGTTACGCTTCTGGTCATACCATTTGCCACCGCCTCCGCCGCCGCTTCCGCCACGTCGGCCTCCGCTTTTGTTCCCCCAGCGGTTACTATTGCCACGGTCATTTCCACGTCCACCGCGGCGACTATTTCCACGGTCGCCCCGACTACCGCGCTCCCTGCGGTCATCAGATGCGATTAATTCGAAATTATTTGCAGGAAGGTCCTCAAACTTTGGTGGGTCAAAGTCACAGCGAATTCCAACATCTCTTTGCAAGCGCTGGTACTGACGGCGTTGAGGATTTTGAACAATACTGAGAACTGTACCTATACTTCCAGCACGAGCAGTTCTTCCACTTCGATGCTTGTAGGCCTTACCATTCTCAGGGGGGTCATAATGAATCACACAGTGAACGCCTTCGATATCTATTCCACGTGCAGCAACATCTGTTGCGATAAGCACCTTTGCTCGACTGGTAGTGAATCTTTTCATGGCATTCTCGCGTTGCTTCTGGTTAAGCCCACCATGAAGGGTAGCAACCATCATCCCGAGGTCAGAAAGTTCATCGCCAACTCGGTCAACAGCAGCCCTTGTTCTGCAAAAGAGAATGCTACGTCCCACTTTCTGAATGGCATCAAAAGCAATATCGGGTTTTTCTTGGCCACGTACCATCCAAAATAGATGCTTCATACTTTCCATGGAAACTTGTTTTGGTCCAACCTCGATGGTGACTGGGTCATTTTGGTATTTGTCTACCAATAATGCAACATCGTCATCCAAAGTTGCGCTGAACAAAATGGTTTGGCGGTCAGGGGCACACTGGTCGAGAATTCGACAAACAGGTTCCATGAATCCCATATCTGCCATCCGGTCAGCCTCATCAATAACAACGACTGCCACATCCTCCAAAGTAAGGTAATCATTTTCCAATAAATCCTCAAGTCGGCCTGGACAAGCTACAATTATGTCAACACCACTAGAAAATGCTTTGCGTTGCTTCTGGTAAGAAGTGCCACCATAAATTGCGAGAACATCCAGATTTACAGCCCAAGCAAGTGGGTTGAGAACCTTGCAAATTTGCTCGGCTAATTCACGAGTTGGAGTTAGAATAAGCGCAGTAGGCATCTCAATTTTAGCCTGAACTGTGCGAGAAAGTAGAGGTAATCCGAAAGCCAAAGTTTTGCCTGAACCGGTAGGAGCGCGGCAGCAAACATCGCGTCCTAGCATACCATCTGGGATTGCTTCAGTCTGAACTTCAAAGGGTGCCTCAATGCCCTGTTGACGCAAGACACGCACCAGCGCGTCATCGATTCCAAGGTCTGAAAAAGTCACCATAAGGGATACTTCCAAGCAAAGGCGCTCATACATCCCTATTTAGCATGGGGGGGTGGGGAACTAAGATATAATGCAGAACATAAATAGAGTTTAAATAACCTGAACGGCAATCACTGATGATGGCAAGAAACAATAAATTAGAAGAGCAATTAAACGCTGTACTAAAAGCCGGAAATAGGGTTTGGGTCATAGGTGATGTACACGGTCATAACCTAACCTTACAAGAACTATTATCACAGATAGAATTAGCCAAGGAAGACAAGGTCGTTTTTGTTGGAGATTTAATCGATTCAGGACCTCGCTCAGCCCAAGTTATCGAGACGATTCGCTCCGACTCGCGCTTCCATAGTATCCTTGGAAACCATGAGCAGATGATGGTTGACTGCATGAAGGACCTCGATAGCGGCAAGCCTGGAATGACAACCACAACTTGGTTGATGAATGGTGGTATGAATACTATGGATTCTTTTGACCGAGCATATGGAGAGGATGGTGATGAAAAACTGCGTGAGGTCCGTCAATGGTTCACAAGTTTACCACTTGAAATCATTTTGAATAAGCACCGCATTGTGCACGCTGGTTACGACCCTCTTGTAGAGATGGATTCTCAAAAAGAGGATGCAATGCTGTGGTTTAGAGAGCAATTCTTTGACCACCCAGAGGCACTTGATGCAAAAAAGCAAATCATCTTCGGACACTCGCCAACTCAAAAAATAGCCCATCTAGGGGGGAAGGAAGGTAAGGTGTTGTTTTCGCCTTTGAAAATGAGCGATGGGCGCTCATCGTGGGTTGCCATTGATACAGGGATAAAGAAGGAAAGTGGGAGGCTGTCGGCTTATGGCTTACATGATTCATCGGTTATTTCGGTTCCTCGAATGGACCTATTGAAACAGTAGTCTCTCAGCAATTATCCCTACGCTTTCCACCGCAGAAGGGAGAGTAGTGACGTACAATGCTGCTTGGCTAACTTGCCTAGTTCTCAATGCATCTGCCATGGGGGTATGCTCCTTGAACCAACGATAGCGGCCGTCTTCGCCACGCACTCGGATGTCGACATCGGCCATGCGTGGCTCGGAGAGAAGTAGTTTAACTGAAGGAACATCGATACAAACATAGCCAGAATCAATTTTTGCTCGGCTGGCTATTTCATCTTCTAGAGCCCGTCGCCGTTGGCTATCTGTAGCGATTGCTAGTAGGAACTTTACCTGTTCTTCATCCAAATCTGAGCGCCGTCTTGTCATCGCTACTTTGAACATTTGACGGTACTTGATGCGGCGGATGATGTCACGCTGGTAATCGCCTTGCTGGTCTAATACCTGCCAGATTTCAGCGTCGACCATTCGTTGCATGTCGAGCGGGTCGTAATCATCTACATCCATCCGTTCGACTGCTGATGATAGCATCACTTCAGTAATTCTAGTCACTCGATGAAAGTACACTGCACTATACATCAAAGCCCGAGCGGTTAGCATACCTTCGAGGGCAGGAATCCCACTTTCATCGATAGCAACACTACCAGCATGACGGTGCAAGTTGTGAATCAAATGGCGGTGGTCGATAATTCCATGACGAACACCCGTAAAATGAGCATCACGAAGCAAGTAATCCGTTTGGTCACAATCCACAGGACCATGCACTAAGGTTGCAAGAGTGTGGTCTTCACCAGAGAAATTATTCTCTCCTTCGCTCCAAAATAATGAACGTTCAGAACCACTTGCGCCTGGGCCACGAATCAAATCAGATACGCGCTTTGGGTCAATATCATAGTTCTCAAGAATATCAGGCACAAGCATTCGCTTAGCAAATACTGATTCCTCACCTTGGCGTAGAACATCGTGGTCACCCATGATGATACCTTCAGTTACCGACATGTGATCCATGCCACCATTCTCATGTAAAATATGCTCAAGGGTATGACTGTAAGGGCCATGTCCAACATCGTGCAACATTCCAGCAACTTGGACTAAACACTTCTCTTCTTCATCCAATCCAACCGAATCCGCCATCATCCCTCCAACGTGGCTCACTCCCAAACTATGCTCAAAGCGCGTATGATGGGCGCCAGGGAATACCAAGTGGGCCAAACCTAATTGTTTAATGTGGGATAATTTGTTAAATTCAGGGGTTTGCAGCAATTCCTTACGAACACCATCCACCCTGAAAGAACCATGAATCGCATCGTTGATTATCTTCTCAGCCATGGCAATCCCGCTTCTCCGAGAAACTGATTACACATCAAAGGACCGTTTGCAATTTTCGATGTATTGATGTCCTGATACCTTTTGGTAGGCTTCGATGGAGCAAGGCTGCAAAATCATCGCCATCGGTGGCGGTAGTGGAAGTGGTAAGTCTGTCATCAGCAATGCAATCCTCAATAAGTTAGGAAAAGAAAACTGTAGTATTATCAGTCAAGATTCCTATTACTTCGGACCTACAGAGAATTATGACCATCCCAAAGCGATTGAGTTTTCACTACTTGCTGAACATCTTGATGAACTCAAGAGAGGGAGAGGCGTTGAGATTCCTTGTTATGATTTCAGCACTCATAAAAGAATGAAAAGTGGTCAAAATATTACTGCTTCAAAAGTGATTCTCGTTGATGGCACGATGGTACTGAAGCAATTGGATAATTGCCATGCTAAGGTGTTTGTTTCTGTGCCAAAATGCACAGCGAATCATTTCAACATTCGAATTGTAAAAGGCGGCTCATCACCTGTAATCTCGACTTCATCAGCCATCAGTTCTCTAATGGTATTCATCAAACCAGCACTTGGTTTCAAGCCACAACGAACCAAGAATGTCTTTGGATTGGCATCTTCAAATCCCTGTTTTTCTTGCCAGACTCTGATATCGTGTCCTAACATATTCATCGATGTTACTTCTCCATTACTCAGTAAAGTTCTGATGATTTCTACGAAATCAAAGTGTGCTTTTTCCACCGGTTTTTCTACACTTTTTTCTTTGACTTTTTTCTCCGGCTTTGGTTGAGGTCTTTTCTTAACCTTGATGTGGTAATTAGGAGACTGGCCTGTTATCTCTATCTCATCAGCCATCTTTTGTTTGATAGTTTTCATTAATCCAGCACTCGGTTTCAAGCCACACCGAGCAAGGAAAGCCTTGGTGCCAAACTCTTTCCAGCCTTCCTTTTCTTGCCATTCACGCATTTTACTGCCTAACTTTACCATCGACATCTCTTCTTCACCGAGGAAATATCGCATTCTTTCGAGGAAGTCATATTGCCCGATTTCTACTGCTTTTTCTTCGACTATTTTCTTTGCCTTTGGCTTCTGTTTTGGCTGGGTAATATTTTTCTTCTTTGGACTGGCAATCTTTTTCTTATTTGGGCTACCAACCTTTTCTTCAGGGTCAAAACCGAATAACTTGTCCAAGATAGTTACAAAGAACCCTCTGTTTTTCTTTGGTGTGACTTTCTTTGGCGAGGCTTTGATTCCATTCAATGGTGAATTTGGTTCATCACCAATCTTCCAAGTAGAGGACCGATGAAAGGCCGTTGTTGGTACGGTATGCATTGGCACCCCGCCGGTCCTGCATTCTAGAAATAAATCTTGAAATTCTGGAAGTTGGCTGACTGCTGAATTGCCAATGTCAATACTTGACAGGCTCCATATCAGTAATTTCCTAACAACGACCCAATTTTCGGGGTATGCTTTGTGGAATGGTGGCCTTCCGAGTAGGCTTTGCATCACTTGGTTACGAGAGTTATTACAGGTTATACAGATTTGAATTTTATTTGCTTGAGTGTTTTCTCCACCGATTCCACGCGGGTGGATATGTTCGGTGTTGTGATTTGCGCCTTGGAATTTTATGCCGCAGAGTGGACATTGGGCTTTTGTCTCGAGTAGGAATTCTACTTTTGTAGGTGATAAGTTGCTGCCGTTGGCGACAACTTTCTTGTTTTCTAGGAATTTTTTGGCCTTTTCGATTTCCTTTGAGTATAGTGACTCAAGGTCGATTAGGTCGAGTGGCTTGCTCATGGCGGGGTGCTTCCAGGGGTTGTTGGGTAGTGACGGTTTGAGAATAGTTCGGAGTGGGTGGGTGATTTAGGAACTATTGTTTAGCCAGTTTTCCCAGGTGTTCCAAAGGGTATCCCAAGATTCAGCACTTTGTGGGCCTGATGGGGATTTGAGGAACTTATGCA
>LWDU01041706.1_pt3 | contig 29812 bp, 38 predicted proteins | sample 727161 | NCBI WGS metagenome assembly LWDU01 (sample SAMN04566230, study PRJNA314399) | hydrothermal vent metagenome | isolation source: deep sea hydrothermal plume seawater | place: Mexico: Gulf of California, Guaymas Basin | collected 2004-07-11
TCGCCCAGCTGAGGCTAGCCGGCGCAAAGCGCCTGTAGCCTCAGCGTGCGCAATAGCACCAGAAAGTTGCGCACATACCGTCACGACAAAAGCCTCTTCTTCAGAGGCAAACCTCCGTTGCGTTTCTTGCTGTAACACTAACACCCCCAGCACCTTGCGGTGATGAATGATGGGGACACCTAAAAACGAATGAAACGGTGATTCGCCTGTCTCTTCAAAATAGGCGAAATTAGGGTGTTGATCTGCATCTTCAAGATTTAAAGGCTCTTGCTTTGCTGCAACTAGCCCAACCAGTCCTTCTCTCATGCTTAAGCGAACGTTACCAATCGATTCCTGCCGAAGGCCCTCAGAGGCCATCAGCACATAACGCTGGTCAGTTTCATCAAACAGATAGGCCGAGCACACTCCGGCCTGCATTGCTGAACGTACCTCTGTCACTATAATCGTCAGTACTTCGGGCAGGCTACGAGCACTATTAACCTCCTGAACAATCGCACGCAAAGATGCCAACATAACTAGGCGCCTCTTGATTGCTGTTGGAAGCGTATGTTTGGCTGAGAAAATTCCTGTAGCGCATTACGATAAACATTGCGCTTAAAAGAGATCACAGCGTTGATCGGATACCAATAGTTGACCCATTCCCAGTCTTCAAACTCAGGAGTCCCAGAGGTATCAAAGCGAACCTTTGCCGCATCTCCGGTCATTTGCAGAAAGAACCACTTCTGTTTCTGACCAATGCAAAGTGGTTTTGAGCGCTTGCGCTGCATAGCTTCCGGAATGCGGTAATGTAACCACCTTTTTGTACGCTGAATGATTTTCACATCTGAAGACTCCAAGCCCACTTCTTCATATAACTCCCTATATAAAGCTTGCTCTACTGATTCACCTTTATCAATGCCGCCCTGAGGGAACTGCCATGATTGCTGACCCACTCTTTTTGCAAGAAATACCTTACCCTTGCCATCACTAATAACAATACCGACACTAGCTCGAAAACCGTCTTTATCAACCACTATTTTTGTACCTGTGATGGGAAATGATGCATCTTTCTATTGTTCCATAGTATTAGCGTATCGGCAATTTTCTCTTGAGCCGCCGATGTTTGATCGCTATCCTTTCAGTCATTCTTATAATTCTGGTTTAATTAATGGCGCTGGCAATCTTTGATTTAGACAATACCTTAATTGCTGGTGATAGTGACCACAGCTGGGGCGAGTTTTTAGTTAACCGTAATCTGGTCGATCAAGGTCACTACAAAACCACCAATGACAAATTCTATACTGACTATGAAAATGGCTGCCTAGACATCTTTAAGTATCTTGAGTTTTCACTAACAGCTCTCGTTGGTTTATCTCAAAATAAACTCAATAACCTTCATCGCCAGTTTATGGCAGAGATGATCGAGCCGTTAAAGCAACCAAAAGCCGCACGTCTCATACAGCAGCATCGTCTAGCAGGAGACCGGCTGCTAGTGGTCACAGCTACCAATTCTTTTGTTGCCGAACCTATCGTAAAGTCACTTGGCATTAACGAGCTTTTAGCCACAGACCCAGAAATAATTGATGGTTGTTTTACCGGGAAAATCGTCGGGACTCCAACCTATCAACATGGGAAGGTCGAACGATTAAATAGCTGGCTACAAGAAAATAATGAAACCTTGGATGGGAGCTGTTTTTATAGCGACTCTATTAACGACTTGCCTTTACTTCTGGAGGTGGCCCGCCCTATTGCCGTAGACCCAGACGATGCTTTGCGTCAAGAGGCCTTGCACCGACACTGGGAAATAATTTCACTACGCAATTAGGTTGATCTAGTCATAAAAATTCTGACGTTAGGTTGGATGCAATTAGACTCATCAAGATATACTTTCTCTACTCGTTCTCTATCGTCATACGATAACGATCAACGTCCAGCATGTCGTCAAGCTCGTCAGGATTAGATGGCTTTATACGGAAAAACCATCCGTCTGCATAGGGAGAATAATTGACGGTTTCTGGCTCCTCTTCCAGTGCCGGATTAACCTCCATGACTTCCCCGGTCACGGGTGAATAGATATCGGAAGCTGCTTTAACAGATTCGACAACAGCAATCTCTGCCCCCGCATCAACCTCAGCACCAACCTCTGGGAGCTCAACGTAAACGACATCGCCAAGAGCCTCCTGCGCGTGATCTGTAATGCCTATCACTACAGTGCCGTCACTGTCTAACCGCGCCCATTCATGGCTGGGCGCGTATTTTAATTCTACTGGCAATTCACTCATCGTTAGTCCTTAATTTTATCCTGTCAATAATACTCATTGCTTTAAGACTATTGTGGTTTTAGTTTTGGTAAGCTTATAGCTTATTACTCAAGGCCTCAAGAGGCACAATGACGTCTATTACATTGAGGTCAATTCCAATAATTTTGCTAAACTCCCATCTCTTCAACCATGGCAAGACAGGAGTTTTGCCATAGCTTTATTAAGGAGTTAAAAATCATGTTCCATATCAAACTAAACTTAGCCTGTTCTCTCATAATTACCCTCTCAGCAACCTCAGTCGCAGACGAAATTATTCTGATGAATGGCGATATTCTCCAGGGCTCACAGGCCGAGAAAACAGACTCCCATATTATTTGGAATGCAGATAACTTCGGCAATTTAAGTATTTCCTTAGATCAGGTGCGCACAGTCAATGGAGTGTCCATATCAAACACTCCAATCGAAATTTCCCAATCTATTCGTGAGGAAGCGCCCTTAGCAAGTGCAAGACGTTTTTTTGGGGAATCTTTTTCGGGTAGTACAGCAGCATTCGGCAATATGTCCAGTGGCAATGATGAACGCAATGAGTGGGGTTTAGATTCAGAAATAAGCTGGCTCAAGGAAGACCTGCGTCACCGCTCAGCCTTAGGTTATGAAAATAAAAGCACAGACGACAACCAATCTGCTGTTGAATATCGGCTAAGTCACTCAGTAGACTGGTTCTTTAAAGACACCTGGTTCTGGAGCAACCAAGGGTCTTTTGGCGCTAATGACAATCGGGCAATAGATAAGTTCTATACTTTAGGTAGTAATATCGGCAATCAGTTTTGGGATGATGATGAGGGCTCTCTTTTAGCAGAAACCGGTATAGTCTGGATTAGTGAGGCCTTTATTGACGGAACAAAAGACGACAGAGTAACCATGAGCTGGTCTAGTGACTATCGCAAACTACTATTTAAACAGGTAGGGCTTTCCCACTCTCATCAATTATTGGTGGCCATTGAGGACCCGGATAATACTCAGTTATCCGCTGATATCGGCTTTGATTTTCCGTTAATCAATAATCTATTTACTAAGATCTCCCTAGAATGGACCTACGACAACCAGCCCGTTGAGGGGGTGGAGAAAATCGATCGAAAATTAAATCTTGGCGTGAACTATAGCTGGTAAAAAACTATAGCCGAACTTCGAGCGGCGGCTCATTTAGCGCAGCTAGCTGCTCACGAAGCGCAAGAATATGGTCGCTCCAATAGCGCGGCGAATCAAACCAAGAAAATGCCCGAGGAAATGCAGGGTCTGACCAGCGTCTTGCGATCCAAGCACTGTGATGCATGATTCTTAACGTCCGGAACACTTCGATTAATCGCAATTCGCGATAATCAAAGTCATAAAACTCATTGTAACCTTCTATTATTTCAGCCATTTGCGCAGTCTGTTCCTGTCGGTCGCCCGATAACAGCATCCAAAGATCTTGAATGGCTGGCGCCATTCGCGCGTCGTCAAAATCGACGAAATGCGGGTAGTCATCGCGCCACAATATATTACCTGAATGGCAGTCGCCATGGACGCGAATATTATTGACCTCACCATAGTCGGCAAGAACCCGATCAATAGCTTTCAGAACATCCAGCGCTAAGGAATCATAAGCGGGGCTTAACTCTTTTGGCATAAAGTCTTTACTAATAAGCCTGTACGAGTCCCAACCAAAATTTTTGGCATTTAAAGTGGGCCGGTGCGTAAACTTGCTAGCAGCGCCAATTCCGTGAAACCGACCCAATAATCTACCTAAAATAAGTAGATTGTCTAGGTTGTCTAACTCTGGCGCATGCCCCCCTTTGCGCTCATAAAGCGCGAACCGGAATCCCGCATAGTGACTAATGCTCTTTTTCTCTGTGTTGATCCAGGGGCAGACGACAGGCAGCTCCTGCTCTTTGAGTTCGAAGCAATATTGATGTTCTTCGTCAATTTGCTCATCAGTCCAACGCTCGGGGCGATAAAATTTAACAATCATGGGGGTTTTGTCTTCGATGCCGATCTGATAGACACGATTTTCATAGCTATTTAACGCCAAAAACCGGCCATCACAGAGAAAGCCTTGGTTCTCAACAGCATCGATTAGCACATCGGGTGTTAGCGCATCAAACGGATGGCTATTAAGTTCGCTCATAAATTCTAGTCCAGATTAGGTTTGCCGCGCATGGTCTTCTTTTTACCATGCTGAGTCTTTTTGTCCACTCGCCTGACTTGCGAGCCTCGTGTCGGCTTGGTCGGCCTTCTTGCCTTGGCAGTAAAGCCGGCAGATTGAATCAATTGTTGCAACCGCTCGATGGCCTCAATGCGATTTTTGTCCTGACTCCGATATTGTTGAGCCTTAATAATAACAATGCCATCTTTGGAAATCCTATTATCACTTAAGCGCAATAGTCTTTGCTTGTAAAAATCTGGGAGTGAGGATTGACTAATATCAAAACGAAGATGGATGGCCGAGGACACTTTGTTGACGTTTTGCCCACCTGGCCCCTGAGCCCGTATCGCTGAAAAATCCAGCTCGGCCTCAGAAATTGAAACATTACTAGAAATAATCAACATTAGTCACTGGGCTCAACAAAACTAAATCGTGGTACCTGCTCGCCCTCAAACGACACCAATTCTCGAAACATGCCCAAGGGTCTTACCCACATGCTGTAATCACCGTAAAGTGTTCGATAAACAACAAGCTCCTCCTGCGTCTCGCTGTGGGTGGCTACCTCTATAACCTGATAGAGATTGCCTTTGTAATGCTTGTAGATACCTTTTACGATACTCATAAAATTACCTTGCGGAGGAACCGACTTCAGTTATGCAATGGATACTCTCCGATAGGCTGAGGCTTAATTGATCACCGATTTTCAACGGCCCAACTCCTGCAGGAGTTCCAGTCAGCACTATATCACCAGGCATCAATGTAAAAAACTGACTGATGTAAGACAGTAAGTCTAACACCGGCATTAGCATATCCGCTGTATTACCGTTTTGCTTTATCTTCTGATTTTGCCGTAAAACGATCTGCTGATTTTGTAAATTGGTGCTCTGAGTGATAGGCACAAAGTCAGAAACCGGACAGGCTCCATCAAAAGATTTGGCTTTTTCCCATGGCAACCGTTTTTCTTTGAGCTCCTGTTGTAGGTCTCGAAGAGTTAGATCTAGCGCAAGACCAATTCCGGCTATCGCTATAGACGCTTGATCTTGGGTGCAGTTACTAAGCGACTGCCCAATAAGAATACTCATCTCCGCCTCAAAATGGCATTCGCCAAGATGAGCGGGTATAACTAAAGGCTCGTCAAGTTTCACCAAGGCCGTGCTTGGCTTGATAAATAAGACGGGCTCGGTCGGCACCGGGTTATTTAACTCTTTAGCATGAGCCGCATAGTTTCTCCCCACACACACGACCTTCCCCAAAGGCAAGTCGCTTACCTGCCCGCCAACAAAATGCTGGTAATGTTTCATATGAATTCCTAGTTCCAGGGTCTCAGACCAAGTTGATCTAAGCTTGAAAGATCAGTTAAAAAATAATCGGCTTATCGTCATTGAGATAGATTGCGCCCTTAACAATACGATATATTAACCAAACAGTGACCACTGCCGCACTGAGCCAACCGAGCAATATAAGCCACGATAGCCACGCTAAAATAGTCCACAATAAACCGTACCAAAAAGTGTTTACCTGCCAGCGAAAGTGCCCCTCTAACCAACTTTCGCTAACCTCATCCATTTTAAGGTAGTTGATGACCAATGCAGCAATAGCCGTTAGTCCCCCGGTAACAAAACCCAGAGCTTGTAATAAATAAACTAACAGCGTTAGATTCTTGTTTTTAGATGGGCTAGGCATCTTCAATACGTCATCCATATCATTTGCACCCTCATTCATTGCGACTATTTTCCTTATTCAATCATTTAATCCAGATTAAAAACATACTTTGGAATCGTAGTTTTTTGGTCCTGGAAACATTGCTAAGTCCCAAAAATGACAACGGTTTTAATATGCTTAATGGTAACATAAGGTTATTGTCTTGACGGCTCAACCTCTAGCGAGAAAAATATTTTAGGGTGTTTTTATGCGATATTAAGTACTAATATAGCGACAATCCAGAAATGGCTTAACATCACAAAAATAGATATTTCCGTATTTGGTAACTTAAATGACCCTATTTAACAAAAAAACTCCCCAAATAAGCATTTTTTGGTCCTAAATTTAAACAAAATTAGCCAAATCGATAAAAAACCCATACACTTACGCGCTCTTGGGTCAACTGCCGTTTTATTTGGTTGTATGATCCTGAGTCGCTTCCGAGCCATAGTTTACAATTTGATAAGGAAGTGTTGGCTAGCCCCGTGATGAGGCTGGATATTTTTAATGCCTTAAACGGTATACATTTTTTAAGTGAGGTTATTATGTCAGGGGAAAGAGTTTCTGGCACTGTTAAGTGGTTTAACGACAGTAAGGGTTTTGGATTCATTGAACAAGAAGGCGGCGGTGACGTATTTGTTCACCACAGCGCTATTCAAGCTGATGGATTTAAATCATTGAAAGAAGGTCAGGCAGTAACGATGGAAGTTACTCAAGGCCAAAAAGGCGCTCAAGCTGAGAACGTAGTTGCCGATTAATTTCTTCCACTGTCGCTAGATGGTTGTAAGAAAATTTTAAGAAACCCCAAACAGCAATGTTTGGGGTTTTTTTATGCCTCGACGGCATCTACCCATAAAACTAATCGACAAAAAAAATCCTACCATTAGGCAGGATTTCTTTACTACGCTAAGAATAGCTGCTGCTATACCGAGAGTATTACTTAATTTTTGCTTCTTTGTAGATTACGTGCTTTTGAATAGTGGGATCGTATTTTTTGATCTCCATCTTCTCAGGCATGTTCCGCTTGTTCTTGTCAGTAGTATAAAAGTGCCCAGTACCTGCACTAGATACTAACCGAATTTTTTCTCGAGCTGATTTAGCCATCAGTAAACTCCTTAGACTTTTTCGCCACGAGCACGAAGCTCGGACAAAACGGTTTCAATGCCATTTTTATCGATGATGCGCATTCCCTTAGTAGAGACGCGCAACTTTACAAACCGCTTCTCTGCCTCAACCCAAAAACGGTGGGTGTGCAGGTTCGGCTCAAAACGACGACGTGTTCTATTTTTCGCGTGAGATACATTGTTTCCAGCCATTGGGCGCTTGCCTGTGACTTGACATACTCTGGACATTTATCCTGCCTCTGATTCCGATTATTGTCTAGGGAAAACTCCTTGTGACAAAAGTATTCCAAAAAATTACCACCTTGTTTTTGGGCGGTCTCTTAAAGAGGCGCGTTTTATACCAGAAAGACAACACCTAATCAAACGAAAACAGTGTAATCAGTGGATTTAGCCGTATTTTTATCATTAACTACAAATTAAATTTTTCCTTGGTCGGCTAAAGAAGTTATCTCTCCTTGACCAATAATAAAGTGATCCAGCAATCGAATATCAACTAATTCGAGTACCGCCTTTAAACGTTGCGTGATTACAATATCAGATTGACTAGGGTTGGCGGCACCAGAAGGGTGGTTGTGGGCAACTATGATGGCTGCTGCGTTCTTGTGTAATGCTAACTTAACCACTTCACGAGGGTGGACAGACGTTGTATCTATTGTACCGTGAAAAAGCTCATGGCAGCCAAGCAACTGATGTCGAGTGTCCAGTAATAGAACGCTGAAGACTTTTCGCGGATAGTCACGCATCTGCACCGCCAGATAGTCTTCCACCTGCTTAGACTTGGTGAAGATAGGCTTGCGTTGTAGCTGCTCTCCAAGATAGCGCTGTGTTAATTCCAACGTAGCCTGCAATTGACAGTACTTCGCAAGACCCAAGCCTTTGGCTGCGCAAAAGCTATTTTGATCTGCCTTCAGCAGCCGACCAAGACCGCCAAAGCGCTCCAACAAAGTCTCCGCTAGATCGATGGCACTCATCCCTTGCACGCCGGTGCGCAAAAAAATGGCGAGTAATTCTGCATTAAAAAGAGTCTTCGCTCCAAGTGTTAAAAGCTTCTCCCTCAGCCATTGACGTATAGCCATAGTAAGTCCTTATTTATCACTGTAGAATTCCTTTTCGAAATGTTATCTTACATCCCAAGTATCATACTGTCTGGACAATTGATGAACGGTCTGTCAAACAAACGAATAATTGTAGGTATCACTGGCGGCATCGCAGCCTATAAAAGCGCAGAGCTTGTAAGGCGTCTTCAAGATCATGGTGCAGAAATTCGTGTGGTGATGACTCCAGGTGCTGAAGAATTTATTCGTCCGCTAACAATGCAAGCCCTCTCCGGTCATGCCGTACATACTGGGTTACTTGACGAAAAAGCTGAAGCCGGCATGGGTCATATCGAGCTAGCTCGTTGGGCAGACTTACTATTAATTGCGCCGGCTACTGCCGATTTCGTTGCGAGCATGGTTCACGGCAAAGCAGATAGTTTGTTGGGGGCTATTTATTTGGCAACGCAGGCCATCACTGCAGTAGCACCAGCAATGAATCAAGCCATGTGGCATCATCCCGCTACCCTGGACAATATAGCAATCTTGCAGCAACGGGGGGTAACCACTATTGGTCCTGACGAAGGGTCTCAGGCATGCGGCGATGTGGGTCAGGGTCGAATGGAATCACCAGACAACATTATAAAGCACGCAGCTAGCTTTTTTAGCCATCGCCTATTAGAAGGCAAACAGGTTGTTATTACCGCTGGGCCCACTCGAGAGGCGATCGATCCAGTTCGCTTCATTAGCAATCATAGCTCCGGAAAAATGGGCTATGCTTTAGCCGCGGCGGCGGTAGATGCTGGTGCCAAGGTAATACTTGTGTCTGGACCAGTTGCTATACCTGTTCCGGAGCGATGCCAGGTAATGTCGGTGATCTCTGCTGATCAGATGCTAAAAGCTTCAATCTCTGCGAGCGCGAGCGCCGATTTCTTTATTGCCACGGCTGCAGTGGCTGATTATCGAGCAACTTCGGTTGCAGGACAAAAAATCAAAAAGCAGGGTGATACGATGTCTATTAATCTGACTAAAAATCCCGATATTGTAAGCGCCGTGTCCAAGGCTTACCCCGACTGCTACGTTGTTGGCTTTGCCGCAGAAAGCTCCGACGTAGAAAATTACGCGAAAGATAAACTACAGGTTAAAAATCTAAACGCTATTATTGCTAACGATATTTCTCACGCTGATATTGGTTTTAATAGCGACGAAAACGAAGTGACCTGGATCGACGCTACGTCATCAACCTTTTTTGATAAAAGAAGTAAAACTCAACTAGCAAGAGATCTTATAGCGCATATGGCTGCCAGCCATAGCGCGCAGGACTAATCGACTCAAAAATTAGATAACTTAATATGGATTTACACCTCTCTAATAGCGACTACAGCCAAAGTGGGTTATCTCATAAGGAAGAGTCCTTAGTACCCTCGTCAGTATTTCGCGAGTACGATATTCGCGGCTTAGCCAATAGTGAAATCACCAATGAGTTTGCTCTGTCTCTGGGCGTGGCTTTAGGCGAGCTTGCGTTGAGTCAAGATCATCAAATGTTTTTTGTCGGACGCGATGCGCGACTAAGCTCACCATCCCTTACAGTAGCACTATGCTCTGGGCTAAAAGCAGCGGGCTGTCATGTGATCAATCTCGGCGAAGTAACCACACCTATAGTGAATTTCGCAATTGAACATGATCCCATCTGCAAAAGTGGTGTAATGGTAACAGCCAGTCACAACCCCGCTACTTACAACGGTTTTAAAATCATCTTTGATGGGAAAGTGATTTCTGGCCAACAATTGCAACAATTAGAGTCAGCACTCAGGTCTAATAATTTCTCACCTGAGGCCTCGGCGCCGCAGATTACAAAGGGTTTTATTTCTCAATATTGCCAACACATTGTTAGTAACAGCTCAATTGACCGCTCTTTTAAGATCGTTATCGATGCTGGAAACTCGGTGGCGGGGCCCATTGCTGTAGATCTATTTAAGAGGCTTGGCTGTGCAGTAGTGCCGCTTTATTGTGATATCGACGGTAGCTTTCCCAATCACGAGCCGAACCCGTCAGTTGAAAAAAATCTGCAAGACCTGATCGCCAAAGTGGCCTCGACAGGTTCTGATTTAGGTTTCGCTTATGATGGTGACGGCGACCGATTAGTTGTTATTTCTGGGAATGGAACTATTATCTGGCCAGATAAGCTAATAATGATTTTTGCTAGAGACTTACTCGCAAAAACGCCAGGTGGCGACATTGTTTTTGATATTAAAAGCAGTATGCGCCTTAAGGAACTCGTTATTGAATGCGGAGGCCTTCCGACTGTCTGTAAAACCGGTCATTCCCATATTCGAAAAGCAGTGCGTGATCAAAACGCTCTACTTGGAGGGGAATTTAGCGGTCACATTTTTTTCAATGATCGTTGGGGTGGATTTGATGACGGGCTATATGCAGGAATGCGTCTCTTAGAAATTCTCTGCCAGCAGCACAATGGTCGTATTAAAACCCTCGACGAGATAGTCTGTGAGTTTAAGACCAGTAGCTACAGCCCGGAGATTTTAATTCCGATCCCTGATGAGAAAAAGTTTCTCTTGATGGACAGCCTGCAGACTAACTGCGTATTTGTTGGCGGAAAAATAATCAGACTGGATGGAATGCGCGTGGAATACGCTGGTGGTTGGGGGCTTATCCGGGCATCCAACACGACCCCCAATTTAACCCTACGTTTTGAAGCGGACGATGATATTCAGCTGGCAGCAATAAAAACTCGCTTTAGAAGAGAATTAAACCCTTTTATTGATCAACTAGAAGATTATATTTAATTATGTCACTTAGTCGCAAAGAAGCAGCCACTACCGCTCAGGTTATTTCAAGAGCACTTCCCTATATTCAGCGCTTTGCAGGTAAAACCGTGGTGGTTAAATACGGTGGTAATGCAATGGTGGACGAAAGTCTTAAACAGAGTTTTGCTCGAGACATTGTTCTGATGAAGGCAGTAGGCATCAATCCAGTCGTTGTTCACGGTGGAGGCCCTCAGATTGGGGAGCTACTCGAACGTCTATCGATTAAATCAGAATTTGTCGACGGTATGAGGGTAACTGACAGTAAAACTATGGACGTCGTGGAAATGGTCCTTGGCGCCACCATCAATAAAAAGATTGTCAATTTGATCGGCAATGCTGGCGGCCGGGCATTTGGTGTAACAGGAAAAGACGGGCAGTTAATCAGAGCTAAAAAGCTGGTTGTATCTCATCAAACACCTGAAATGTCGGTGCCAGAAATTATTGATATTGGCCATGTTGGTGAGGTTGAATCAATCAATAAATCCGTCATCGACATGCTTGTGCAAAGTGGTTTTATCCCCGTTATCGCCCCTATTGGGGTTGGTAAGGATGGCTCATCCTTTAATATTAATGCCGACTTAGTAGCAGGCAAAGTGGCTGAGGTCCTTAAAGCTGAAAAACTTATATTATTAACCAACGTAGAGGGTTTACAGGACAAAGAAGGCGGCATTCTTACCGGCCTAACGGTTGACCGAGTAGATGATTTAATTGCCGATGGCACCATTTATGGAGGCATGCTACCAAAAATTCGCTGCGCGCTTGATGCCGTTAAATCAGGCGTCTCTTGCGCTCATATAATCGACGGGCGGGTTGAGCACGCGGTGATGCTAGAGATTTTCACCGATGAAGGTGTCGGAACTTTAATCACTAATCAAGAATTAACAGGAGCACTCTAATGGCAGGTAAAAAAGGTACTCGAGCCCAAGAAATTTTACAAGCGTTAGCGCGTATGCTTGAAACGTCTAAGGGCCGCATCACCACCGCGGCTCTGGCTGCTGAACTAGGTATTTCAGAAGCTGCGCTGTACAGGCACTTTCCCAGCAAAACACGAATGTACGAGAGTTTAATCGACTTTATTGAAGAGACCATCTTTGGTCGAGTGAGGTCTATTGTCAGCGAAGAACCTGATGCAGTTAATCAGTGCTATCGCATTCTTAGCTTAGTCATCGCATTCTGCCAGAAAAACCCTGGCATCACGCGGATCCTTAATGGAGATGCATTGGCGATTGAAAGTGAAAGATTACACAGCCGAGTCGCCCAGTTTTTCAATCGCCTTGAGTCACAGCTAAAACAGGCTCTGCGTGAAGCAGAAGTACGCGATGGCTTGAAATTAAATGTACCCGTTTCTGTGGCAGCGAATCTAATGCTGGTGAGTGTAGAAGGTAAAATTAGCCAGTATGTTAGAAGTGATTTTGCCACCTCGCCAAACCAACATTGGGCAGAACAATGGCAGTTACTAACGGCTGGTATCTTTGAATCTTAGCCGTCAAGTTTGATCACTACGGCGTAACCGTTTAGATTACGCCGTAGGTGGACCGATAGGTTTTAATGGCCGTTATAAGTTCCGCCATGTCTTCTTTATCATCTAAATAAGCCAAAATATCATTTATGTCAATAATGCTAATAACTGGAATTGAGAACTGTTGTTCTACTTCTTGAATAGCTGACTGCTCCGTCTTTCCCCGCTCTTTACGATCTAATCCAATCACTACGCCAGCTGCATCAGCGCCAGCACTTTCAACCATAGTCATTACCTCTCGAATGGCAGTTCCGGCAGTAATTACGTCATCAATAATGAGGACTTTCCCTTCTAGGGGCGCGCCGACCAATGTGCCACCTTCGCCATGAGACTTAGCCTCTTTACGATTAAAGCAGTAGGGGACATCGATACCATAATGGTCTGCCAGTGCCACAGAAGTAGCCGCCGCGAGAGTAATACCTTTGTAGGCAGGGCCAAACAAAACATCAAACTGCACCCCAGACTCAACAATAGCCGCCGCATAACAGCGTCCCAATGCTGAAAGTGCCTTCCCTGAGCAGAATTCGCCCGCATTAAAAAAATGCGGTGAAACACGTCCAGATTTCAACGTGAATTCGCCAAACTTAAGCGCCCCACTGTCGAGAGCGTTGTCGATAAATTGGGTTTTATAATTTTTGTTCACAGTCATAAGTCTAATCCGATTACTGGGCCAGCGCCATCTGCTGCACTCGCACCAAATCTGCTACCCCTTTTTTTGCCAAATCTAACATGGTCGTTAACTCTTCAGAGCTGAAAGGTGCTGCTTCAGCTGTGCCCTGTACCTCAATAAAGCCGCCCTCACTGTTCATCACCACATTCATGTCAGTTTCAGCATTGGAATCCTCGGCATAATCCAGATCGAGTACGGCTTCACCTTTATAAACTCCTACTGACACGGAAGCTATCATAGAAACTAAAGGATCACCCATGATTCGCTTGCTTCGCTGTAAATGGCGAATAGCGTCAACCAGAGCCACACAGGCCCCTGTAATTGATGCAGTTCGAGTGCCACCATCAGCCTGGATAACATCACAATCGATATTAATCGTGTTCTCACCCAATTCTTTCAAGTCAACTGCCGCTCGAAGAGAGCGACCAATTAACCGTTGAATCTCTTGGGTGCGCCCGCTTTGCTTTCCTCGGGCCGCTTCACGGCCCATGCGGCTATTAGTTGAGCGAGGCAACATACCATATTCAGCGGTTACCCAGCCTTCGCCTTTTCCTCTTAAGAATCTAGGGACCCCTGGTTCTACACTGGCGGTACAGATCACCTTGGTGTTTCCAAACTCAACCAATACCGAGCCTTCGGCGTGGCAGGTAAAATCGCGAGTAATCTTTACTTGGCGTAGCTGTTCAGGTCTTCGGCCACTGGGTCTGATCATAATATCGTTCCTAGAAAGTGTTGGTGAATAAAATTTGGCGGAATTGTAGCAAATCTAACACCCGCGTGGCCGCCTTTGTTACCATGCAACCAATAATTTAAATCATTTGGAGATAATATGCCTCGGAGCATGACGGCATTTGCCAGAAACACCGCAGATTTTCCCTGGGGCTCAGTCACCTGTGAGCTGCGCTCTGTCAATCATCGGTTTTTAGAGACCGGCTTTAGACTACCAGAGACATTACGTCAGGTTGAAATGTCGTTGCGCGAAATAGCTCGTAAAAAGCTTTCTCGAGGCAAAGTGGACTGTTCTATACAGTTAGCATTTAACAGCACTGACGCCACAGTTAACGCCGATCTTACATTGGCCAAACAATACATTGAAATTGCACAGCAGCTCGCCACCCAAATGGACAACCCTGCCGAGATCTCCCCTCTGGATATCATGCGCTGGCCGGGTGTCTTGAAAGATCAAGATGTTGAATCTGAGCATCTTCAAGCTGCGGCAATTGAGACCTTCGAGGCAACTGTTGCTCAGCTACTCGAAGGCCGGCAACGCGAAGGAGACAAGCTTGCAGATATGATTGAACAACGACTTGTAGGCATTCAAGAACAAACCACAATAGTCAGAGAAAATCTGCCGGATATTCTTGCTCATCAGCGCGCGCGACTTGAAGAAAAAATGGTTGATATGAAAATTCAACTCGACGAAGGTCGCTTAGAACAAGAGATGGTTATTATTGCCAATCGTTCTGACGTAGATGAAGAGTTAGACAGGTTAGAAGTGCATATTGCAGAAATTCGTCGCGTCCTGCAGAGCTCAGACTCTATTGGCCGCAGGCTAGATTTTTTAATGCAAGAATTGAACCGTGAAGCAAACACCCTTGGTTCTAAATCCATTGCTGGTGTTACCACTCAAGCATCCGTAGAACTTAAAGTGCTCATCGAGCAAATGCGAGAGCAGATTCAAAATATTGAGTAGCGTTAAGCGACACTTTTAACTAATTAGACTAGAGCTTCTCTAAATAACCATGATCTATCATGCAATCTGAATAACTTATTGGGTTAGGATCACCGTAAGTTATCTGTTCAGCTGTTGGGATATGGTTGGCCGCAGATCGGCATAGATTATCAACGTATGCTTGGACTTCTCCAGGCGTGAGCTCTTTATAAGCACAGCAAGATATTAGTACCAGGGCAGTCGCCACACATAAGATAGTACTATTTTTCATGATTTAAGCCTCTGCTATAACTAAGCCCCTCGGGGGCATTGTTATTTTAAATCTGCCTGCCGATCATAATACCGATTACTTCATTAAATTAGAAAAGTCCTTAACAACGTAGTCTCCATCAGCTTCGGCTACTACCTTGCCGGCAGTGTCTTTTATTACAATATGAAGCGTGTAGGCAAAGCGGCCCGTGGCTTCCATCGCCGCTTTCATGGCCGACGCATCAGACAGACTAAATTCTGTCTCAGCAGTAATATCTGTCATGGCTGGACGCAAAAACTTAATATCCAGCCCAGCAATCACTGGCTGATACTTGGGGTCATCAAGGTTGTGTGCTGCAATTAAACCGCCTAGATATTCAGCGGTCATCCAAATTGGGCCGGCATGAAATATGTTCACGTGATTCTTTGTATTGTCACTCAAAGGAGTACGGGACCGGTATATCCCATCTTCGATACTTTCAACCTGTAAATCCAAGAAGGTATAGATGGGGCAGGCGTCACGAGCTGCCTGCTGATAGTGTTTTTTTAAGTCCATGGTCTGTTCTCGCTGCCTTTATGTTGTAAGAATTCTTGAAAGTGAGGATCAAGTCTAACCTACATTTAAGATCAACATAAACTGGCCTATTTTGGAGCGCAAGGCTTGCATCACCGTTGCAGTGCTTAAATCTATACCTTTTCTTATCGCCGCCTAATTGTGATCGGCAATCCATCGGTAGGCTTAGAGATCGGGGACTGCTGAATAGGCATTTTATAATCTTTGCCCACGGTCCAGCGATAATTTTTTAACATTTCAAACATCACTAGCTTAATTTGCATCTCTGCAAAATGAAGGCCAATGCACATATGGGCACCCCCACTAAAAGGGATCCAGCTATATGCGTTGCGCTTGTGTTCCTTCCGTTCGTCACTAAAGCGTAATGGGTCAAAATGTTCGGGATTATCCCAGTAAGCCTTAGAGTGATGAGTGTGGATAGGATAAGTCACGACCAAGGCGTTCGCGGGGACCATATAGCCTTGGAATTCAAAGGGTTTGTTACTAAATTTTGGTAATGTTGAAAGCGGAGGATAAAGTCTAAGTGCTTCTTTCATCACCCAGCCAGTCTCAACCATTTTACTAAGATCATTAGATGATAATGTCTCAACACCCAAACTCTCTATCTCGGAACATAGCCGCTCTTGCCACTCGGGATTCTTAGCCAAAGCATAGGTCATACTCGTCAGAGCACTCGTGGTTGTATCATGGGCCGCCATCATCAGAAAGTTAATGTGATCTACGATTTCTTGATCAGTGTAGCCTTTGCCATTTTCATCTGTCGCACGAGACAATAACGAAAACAAGTCTTGGCTATCACCTGCTCGCTTCTCTGGAATCATCGGTAAAAAGAAATCGCACATTGATTGTCGGGCTCGTATGCCCCGCCACAGCAATGTTCCGGGCAACGCTATGGGCATACGCCACATAGCAGCTGCAACGGTCGATTCAAAATATTGGTTAATTTTTGTCGCTTCTGCGCCGAGGTTCATTCCCAAAAATACCGTAGCAGCCAAGTCCAGGGTCATTTGCTTGATAATAGGATAAGCCTGCACTTTTTCAGACTTCGCGTCAGGTAACCAACTCGCAACGCTTTGCGCTATCTGGGGCGCCATTTGCTTGAAGTAGCCTTGCATCGCCTGATTTTTAAACCCTGCCTGCATAAGCCTGCGGTGATAACGATGGTCATCACCATCGCGCAGCATTAACCCATTGGGGAAAACGCGTCCAATAATTTGATCCCACGCTTTTTTGTTGGATAGTACTTGCCCCGGATTTAACAAACTTAAACGATTTGCATCAGCACCAAACAGATGGACCACATTCATTTTGCCCACTTTGTGCAAGACCACACTTCCATATTTCCGTTCTAAATCCTGAGTATGCTTGAGCGGGTCAGAATAACTCAACCTAACCAATCGCCAAGACTCTATGAATCCGACTTTTATGGGCCGCAATGGCGTTGGGGTAGCCTGAACATTCAAACCAGGCTTTAAACATGCATTAGGTAGTCGCGCGCTATCAAAATCTAGTGACATAATGGTTTCCGATTCAGTTATACAGTTATACAGTTATACAGTTATACAGTGAATTTTATACTGAAATAGTAGGCAGGTGCTTGTCGGCAAGCAAGCTAATCAGCGCCAAATTATTAGGCATAAACGCCAACAAAAGACCTTATTTACGGCGGTAATCCCGTGGTGAAATACCATGCCAACTTTTAAAGGCACTGGAAAATGATCCCTGATCAGCATATCCCAAAAGAAATGCAATTTCGGTAATGCCAAGACGATCATCCGCCAGATAACGCGGTGCGACGCGCGATCGAACTTCTTGCAGAACATTTAAGAAATTTGTCTCTCGATCTGACAGACGACGCTGCAAGGTGCGTCGAGAAACATTTAGCTTACTGGCCAGCTTATCGATAGTGACCTCGCCCTCGGGCAAGTATTGAACAATCGATTGCTTGAGACTAAACAGTAACTCATAAGTAGCCTCACTTATCTTTTTATTTCATCGAAAAATTCGATTACTCAGGATAAATGGAATCTACTGGAATACCTAAGTATTTCGCCAACCTTTGCATATTAGAACGCCGCGGGGTTTCCACAGTGCCTTTAGCAACGCGATTTACAAAAGACTGAAATACTCCAGCCTCCCGAGCAAGCATTGACTGGCTAAGATTTCGGGTCGTCATTATACGTCCAAGAGGGGTGTTATGAGCAGGGGTCTTCATCATGCTGAATGTCCATCCTTTTACAGTGCAATTAACACAACAAGCATCGCCAATTCATAGCGCTGATCACTACAATTGATGAAAAACTGCTTATTTAACATAATAAAAGTGTAGAATTTCTTGCGGAGAAAAGATGCAATGATGCCTTCTAGATACACTTATATCACAAGTTATGGTAACCCAAACTAAATAAGTAAATAGTGAGGTACTGCACATTTGGGTAGCCTAACAAGATAATCAGAGTGAGCATGTTGAGATCGACGTATTTGGGTGTTTACCCTATTCTTTTGACCATAGCCCTATGCAGTTCTGCGGCCACTGGATTCGGCGTGGATGCTCATAAAATTATTACTCAAATTACAGAAAACCATCTAACCGACACCACCACAAAAGCGATCGCAGAGCTTACCGGAGGTGCTGATTTAATCAGCCTTGTGCTGTGGCCTGACCGGATTCGCTACGTTCCTGGTTATCTAAAATCTGCACAATGGCATTATATTAATATCGCAGACGATGAACGTATAGATGAAATTGAGCACGTCCCAGGCGGCGACATTCTGACGGCAATAAAGCGCTTTCATGGCCAATTGACTGAGAGCGGAGTAGCTAAGAATAAAAAAATAGAAGCACTCCGCTTTTTTATGCATTTTGCTCAAGACCTCCATCAGCCACTGCATGTTGGCTTGCAAGCCGACAGAGGCGGTAATGGTATTGCGGTTCAATGGTTCAACGCGACTAAAACAAAAAATCTGCATTGGGTTTGGGACACAGGAATGATCGCAACAAAAAAGTTAACAATTGAACAATATGTGCAGTTGCTCGATCAAGTATCCCCGCAGAAAATACAGGAATGGGGAAACAGCGAGTTTCTAGACTGGGCCGAAGAATCCAAGGCTCTGCGGCAGCAGGTATATAGTTTTAGTCCTGAAAAACAAACTCGAAAAACGGTGATAGGGCAGTCTTACGTTGATAGAAATATTGCTCTTCTCGAGGAGCGTCTAGTCATGGCTGGGATTCGGTTGGCAGGGAGATTAAACAAAATTTTTGATCCAAGCCATTAAGGGAACAATTTTTAGTACACTCTCGTTCTGAGGTGGATTAATCTCCGACAAGGCAATATAGTTCTAAAACAATTTAGTGGTTTTAACAATACCGGATCAACGTCATTATGAAGCAAGGCACACTGTTTATCATTTCCGCTCCCTCAGGTGCTGGTAAAACCAGCCTAGTTGGCGAAATTCTGAGTCGCAGCGATAACATTCAGGCTTCAGTTTCCCATACCACCAGAGAACGACGCTCGGGGGAAGAAGATGGCGTGAACTACCACTTTGTTAATCAATCTGAATTCCTTAAAATGATAGGAAGTCTTCGGCAACCATTATGGCACCTCCGAGAGCTGGGTAAGAATGACGCTCGAACTGGGCATTGATGTCATTCTAGAAATTGACTGGCAGGGCGCGGAACAGGCGCGAAAGCACTTTCCGAGCAACCAAAGTATTTTTATACTGCCCCCTTCTAAGCAAGCATTGCAAGAGCGGCTAACCCTCAGAGGTCAGGATAATAAGGAGGTAATAGATCGTCGCATTGCCGCAGCAACACAAGAAATGAGTCATTATATCGACGCAGACTATCTAATAATTAACGACGATTTCGAAACGGCACGAACGCAACTTGAGTCAATTATAACCGCGCAACGATGCCGACTCCCAGCAACCGATCACCAAGATCTGTTAAATGACCTATTAACCTAAGAACTTCGTTACTCCCTTTTTATTGCAATCAGCCCTTCAAACTGAGCCTCCTAATGAAAAACTTAACGATTGATTTATTGTCGTATCGCCTCGGTTTAGGTAAACTAGGGGGTCTGGGCAACACAATGTTGCAAACACTGTTTGAATTACTTTATTAATTACCAAGGTCGGCACATAAGATGGCTCGTATTACAGTAGAAGATTGTTTAGATCACGTTGATAACCGCTTTGAGTTAGTCATGGTTGGTTCCAAACGTGCCCGTCAAATCGCGATAGAAGGTCGACCCGCATTAGTCGATGAAGAGAATGATAAGCCTACGGTTATCGCGCTCCGTGAAATCGAGCAGGGGCTAGTGACTGCCGCTATCCTAACGGAAATTCCGCAAGACTATGAAATTGTCGATGCCGTGCCAGAAACAGAAGAAGCTTCAACCGAAGCTCCTCAAGAACCCGCTATTTAACGCTCAACTCAGGTGTTGGGGAGGGCTGTAATACGGTGCTACATGGACTGACAGACAAGCTCTCCTCTTACCTCGACCCAAAAGAGGTCGATAGGGTAACCCGTTCGTATTACTTCTCTGAGAAATGTCATCTTGGCCAAGTGCGTCAAAGTGGTGACCCGTATATTACCCACCCTTTAGCCGTTGCGAACATTCTTGCCGACATGCGCATGGATCATGAAAGCGTTATGGCTGGATTGCTGCATGATGTTATTGAAGATTGTGGTGTTACCAAGAGGCAAATCAGTCGCCGATTTGGTCGCACTGTTGCAGATTTAGTTGATGGTGTCAGCAAGCTAAGTGAAATCGAGTCCGCTTCAAGGGCCGAACAACAAGCGGAAAGCTTTCAAAAAATGACTCTGGCAATGTCCAGAGATATTCGGGTTATGTTGGTTAAACTCGCAGATCGACTGCACAACATGCGCACCCTAGGTGTCTTGTCACCTGAAAAACGCCGCCGTATCGCTCGGGAAACCTTAGAGATATATGCGCCCATAGCTCAGCGCCTTGGTATTAACGATATTCGCTTAGAGTTTGAAGATTTGGGCTTTGCCGCTATGTACCCTCTCCGCCATCGGCGCTTGCGTGAAGCCATGAAGGCCGCACGAAAGAACCGCAAAGAAGTGGTTACCGAAATCCACCAATCAATTGAACTGCGCCTTGAACGAGAGGCAGTTCCCGCGAAAGTTAAAGGTAGAGAAAAACACCTTTGGAGCATCTATTTAAAGATGCGCGAAAAAAAGAAGTCCTTTCGCGATATTATGGACGTATTTGCGTTTAGGGTAGTCGTTGATAACGTTGATGACTGCTATCGAACCTTAGGCATAATGCACAATATCTATAAGCCTATACCGAGTGAATTTAAAGACTATATTGCCATTCCCAAGGCCAATGGATATCAATCATTGCATACTCTTTTAGTCGGGATGCACGGGGTGATAATTGAGGTCCAAATTCGCACAAGAGAAATGGAGGCGATGGCTAATTTCGGCATTGCTGCCCATTGGGAATATAAATCGAGTAGCACGCATACTGAAGTCAGTCATCGAAGAGCTGCACGCTGGGTACAAGGGCTGCTTGAAATGCAAAAACAAGCAGGTGATTCTTTAGAATTTCTAGAACATGTTAAAGCCGATTTATTTCCTGACGAAGTCTACGTTTTTTCACCGATGGGACAGATTGTTGAACTTCCTTCTGGCGCTACACCTATAGATTTCGCATACTCTGTCCACACAGGCCTTGGCGACAGTTGCATTGCCTGCCATGTGGATGGAGAGCTAACACCGCTTTCAGAGCCGCTACAAAGCGGCCAGAAGGTTGAGATCGTCAGTGCCGATGGTGCGCAGCCTAATCCCAATTGGTTAAACTTTGTGGTCACAGCTAAGGCTAGAAGTGCTATTCGCCATTTCTTGAAAAATCAGCAGCACGATGAATCAGTAGATCTAGGCAAACGCTTGCTAGATCAAGCGCTTGGCAACTTGGGCGCTAGCTACAAACAGCTGAAAAAATCTCAGATTAAACGATTGCTGAAGGAGACTGGTGCCGCTACCTTCGAGTATGTACTCCAACAGATAGGATTAGGTAATCGAGTCCCCTTTGCTGTCGCAAATCTCTTAGTACCCGCCAGTAAACGTCAGATTTCCGAAGAAAAGAAAAACTCGAATCTTCCGGTAGTAATAGATGCTTCGGAGGGGCTTATTGTTCAGTATGCTCGGTGCTGTCACCCTATTCTCGGCGACCCTATACTTGGGCACATGACCCCCGGCAAAGGACTGGTCATACACCTCGAATCTTGCCGTAATTTAAAAGAAATTCGCTTGAATCCAGAAAAGTGTATGCCGCTCATATGGTCCTCGGTCGTCAAGGGCGAATTCGCGGTTGAATTAAAAGTCGAGCTCACCCCCGAACGAGGGTTTATTGCTGCACTAGCATCAAGGATGACAGAGGAAGATGCCACAATTGAGCATATCAGCGTCAATGAGAAAGATGCCTTTACCTCAATAGTAGATGTCGTCCTAACGGTAAGGGATAGAATTCATCTAGCCGATATTATGCGTAGAGTACGAAGCCTGAAGCCAGTGCGCCGCGTCTATCGGGTCAGAAATAAATAACTCATATATTAGTAAGGAGTCAATAATGACTAATAAAGCTATTATTCATACCGAAAATGCACCGGCGGCGATCGGAACATACTCTCAGGCAGTCAAGGTTAACAACACGGTGTATTTGTCCGGGCAAATCCCTTTGGACCCTAAGACTATGGCGTTAGTAGATGGGGGTATTAGACCTCAAATTCAGCAGGTATTTGAAAACATTACTGCCGTCTGCGAAGCCTCGGGCGGTGGCCTGAATAATATCGTAAAACTCAATATATTTCTGACTGATCTCAGTCAGTTCCCCGTCGTCAATGAAATTATGAGTGAGTATTTTCAAGAGCCATATCCCGCAAGAGCGGCGATTGGAGTGAGCGCTCTGCCGAAAGGAGCTAGCGTCGAGATGGATGGCATTGTAGTTATCTAATGTTATCTTTCTACGGCTGATATGCGCCTTTATTAATTAACAGCCTAGAGGTATTTCAGCAACCGTGTGCCCTATATTCATACGCCAGGCTTATCTTTCTCAAAGCCAAAAACCTTTCATTATTGGCATAGTATATGTGCGCCTCTGCACTAGGGTGCCTGCAGAGTGATAGGACTAATTGGGTTCTATCTTATACAATGCATGCTCATATGGAATACAATATAGTCTTTGAGTATTTAAAAATAAGGTTTAATTATGGAAATGGAAAGTCTTAATTCAAAAAATATCTGCAATATACTTAATGAAGTAATGGAATATGAATTAGCTGGCGTTGTTAGATATACCCACTCTTCTTTTATGGTTAGCGGGCCATACAGAATACCAATCGTGACATTCTTAAAAGAACAAGCGACTGAGTCATTATTACACGCTCAACAAGCTGGAGAACTTATCGCAGGTCTCGATGGTCATCCTAGTCAAAAAATCGCTAAAATTGAAGAAACTAATAGGCACTCTATTAAAGATATTCTTGAAGAAGGTTTGCAGCACGAGCTTCATGCGTTGAGCTTGTATAAGAAACTATTGGCGAGCGTTGATAATGCATCAGTATATCTTGAGGAATACGCTAGAGGGATGATTAGTGAAGAAGAGCAGCACTCTCTTGAGCTAAAAGCTATGCTAAAAGATTTCGGTTAGCATCAATTTGATTCGACCACTGATGTTGATGATCAAGTTAGCCAAATGATAAATTTATTCTTTTAATTGTTCGATCAATGCTAAATAACCCTCACGGTAGGTAGGAAATATGAACCTATAACCGGAATCTAACAGTTTTTTATTACTACAACGCCTTGATGATCGCTGTTTGGTGTACTTCTCCACTAAACTGACATCGAGGTGTGCAGCCAACCAACCTCGCAATTCATACTGTGTCACTGGCTCGCAATCTGTTGCTAAATAAAGGGTCGATAAAGGTACCTGTTGCTCATTAAGTCTAATAAAGTGAGCAATAACACCAGCACAATCTTCACTATGAATTCGATTGCTCCACTGTTTAGGCTGAGCTGGTCGCCCGACTCCCGCCAACACTTGGTCGAGCAGTCGAGTACGCCCGGGACCATAGATCCCAGAGAATCTAATCACTACCGTGGTGCAAGGCAGAGCGACCATATGCTGTTCTGCCTTAAGTAAGGCTCGGCCAGAAAAACGCACTGGCTTAGCCGAAGAATCCTCGTCTACCCAAGATCCTGCACTCTGGCCATAGACGCTAGTACTAGATACCCAAATAACTAATTTTGGCTTATGATCTGCATTTTTGATAGCTAGGGATAGGGTTGCGGCGGCATCAACATAAGCCTTCTGATACCCCTCCTCGGTGGCACTATCGGGTGTCAGCGTGGCAACCACCACATCAAAACCCTCACGAAAGAGCAGATCTAAACAGTCAACATCAGTCAGATCACCTATGAGGGGAATAATGTCATTAGGAAGTTTTTTTGGATGGCGTTTTAAACCAAAAAACTGTTCCTGACTAGTCATTTTTGACGGAATTCGTTGAGCAATATCACCGCTTCCTGCTAATAATATTTTCAATTAAAATTCTCTCTTTAATAAAAGTTCGCTATTATTAATTCACTAGAAGTAGAGTTTACCCATGACCCTCACTGAACTTAAATATGTCCTTAGCCTAGCGCACTCCAAGCATTTTGGGGAGGCTGTTGCAAACTGTAATGTTAGTCAGCCGGCGCTGAGTATAGCGCTTAAAAAGCTTGAAAGTGAGCTTGGTCTTGATTTGCTCGAACGATCGAAAAGTTCCGTGTGGGTGACGCCACTGGGAGAGAAGCTTATTCAACAGGCGCAACGTGTTCTTAATGCGGAGTCTGCCATTACCGATATCGCTAAGTCCGGCGAAAATCGGCTCAATAGCCCGCTAAACCTAGGTGTGATCTTCACCATCGGCTCCTATCTGTTTCCACCTTTTATTCCTTCACTGCACTCTGCCTGGGATAACTAAGACCTGATGCCTAAATCATCTTTAGATAGGTTAACCATTGAGACTCTGCGTGGCGTCGGTCCACAGCTGGCGATCAAACTACAAAAAATTGGGCTTTATAAAATCCAAGATTTGCTTTTTCATCTGCCCTTGCGTTACATCGACAGAACGCAAATCACACCAATAGGTGCTGTTCAACCGCAAACAGAAGTGGTTATTGAAGGGGAGATACGAGCCTGTGACACAGTGTTCGGCCGAAGACGAAGTCTTGTCTGCCGTATTCAAGATCATAGTGGTACCACGACACTACGCTTTTTCCATTTTAATCGAGCACAGCAAGATCGATTGCAACCCGGTGTCCTTTTACGATGCTTCGGCGAGGCGAGGCGAGGAAAAGCGGGGATCGAATTTTATCATCCCGAATACCAGCACCTTGACCAAACCAAAGCTAATAAACTCGAGGATACCTTAACGCCTATTTACCCTGCGACCGAAGGTATTACTCAAAGTCGTATCAGAGACCTCTGCGCCCAGGCTCTAACGTTACTCGACCAACAACCTATTGTTGAGCTGCTCCCCAGCAAACTAAATAGCGACCTAAGCAGACAGCTTTCTTACTCTCTGCTCGATGCATTGCGGCTATTACACAACCCACCCCCAGGAACAGCATTGCATTTGTTGGCTGCTGGCGAGCATCCAGCCCAACAGCGGCTAGCCGCTGAAGAGTTAATTGCTCACAATCTCAGTTTGTTGCGTCTGCGACAAAAAATCCAACGCCAACAGGCTCCCAGTTTACTTGAAGATCACAAAACCAAGACACTTTTTCTAAAACAGCTTGGCTTTCAGCTAACTACGGCCCAACAAAGAGTGTCAGCAGAGATATCTACCGATATTAGCTCCTCAGTTCCAATGCTTCGTTTAGTTCAAGGTGATGTGGGTTCGGGCAAAACCGTCGTTGCAGCACTCGCCGCCTTGCAAGCTATCGCCAATGGTAAGCAAGCCGCTCTAATGGCACCAACTGAAATCCTCGCAGAGCAGCATAGAGTTAACTTCGAACAGTGGCTCCAACCCCTAGGTATCAGAATCGCCTGGTTGACCGGAAAAATCAAAGGCAAAGCCCGTGACGTTCAACTGGGGGCTATTGCAGATGGCACCGCTCAAATGGTTATTGGTACCCACGCATTATTTCAGGAAAGCGTCAGCTTTAAGGATCTAGGCCTTAGCATTATTGATGAGCAGCACCGTTTTGGCGTACATCAAAGATTGGCCTTGCGCAGTAAAGGTTTTAGTGAGGATCCTTTGGCCAACATAGATGGTTCGGCGCCTCATCAATTGATCATGACCGCCACGCCCATACCTAGAACATTAGCCATGAGTGCCTATGCTGATTTAGATTGCTCAGTGATCGATGAGCTGCCGCCGGGTCGCACACCGGTTGATACGCTAGTGCTAAGTAATTTGCGTCGTCCGGATGTTATTGAGCGCGTCAGAGCTTCTTGTGTCAACGGACGACAAGCCTACTGGGTCTGCACACTGATAGAAGAATCAGATGTTTTGGAGGCTCAGGCTGCAGAGGTGACAGCCAGTGAACTAAAGCTACTGCTCCCAGAATTATCAATTGGCCTGATCCATGGTCGACTTAAGCCTCGAGAAAAATTGACTCTCATGGATGACTTTAAAGCAGATAAAATAAATTTACTGGTCGCCACTACCGTCATTGAGGTCGGTGTTGATGTACCCAACGCCAGCTTAATGATTATCGAAAACTCTGAGCGGCTGGGGCTTTCACAATTACACCAATTGCGAGGCAGGGTAGGCCGTGGCTCACAAGCAAGTCACTGTGTTCTGCTATATAGCCCCCCACTTTCAGGTAATGGTAATGCTCGGCTAAAAATTATGCGTGAAACAACGGACGGTTTTAAAATTTCCGAAAAAGACCTTGAGCTTAGAGGTCCGGGCGAGGTCCTTGGGACTCGTCAAACAGGTGATATGCGTTTACATATCGCTGACCTGCAAAGAGATGCTCATATGCTCCCACAGATCAAGGCTATCGCTGAGGAGATGCTTATCAACCATCCTAACAGCGTTGATCCTTTGATTCGTCGCTGGCTGGGGCACAATCAACAATATGCACAGGCATGACGTAGAAAATAGCGTTCGAAATTAAATAAAGTACTTTCATTTTTGTCATAAGCTTTTACAATGCCTAAAACCGGAGAATGACCATGGTGTTTAGTAATTCAATCTCAAATTTGTTTGGCAAGTCTCCCATCAGGCCTTTACAAGAACACATGTCACTCGTTGTTGCCTGCGCCTCTCAATTAGAACCCTTCTTTGAAGCAGTCCTTGCCGATAACTGGCAAAGTGCTAGCGATATTTTTGATAAAATTGTCGACGATGAAAATCGTGCTGACGAGCTCAAAAAGCAATTTCGCCTAAACATGCCTAAAAGTTTATTTATGCCAATGTCGCGCGGCGACCTGCTTGGCATCCTCGCTCAACAAGACAATATTGCAAATGCGACTAAAGATGTTTGCGGTATTGTGCTTGGCAGAGAAATGGATATCCCGTCTGTATTGCAATCAGATTTCATTGCCTATGTTAAAAGTGCTATTGAGACTTGCGAAAAAGCACTCAAGGCTATCGATGAATTAGATGAGCTTCTAGAAACCGGCTTTACCGGGCAAGAAGTTAAATTCGTCAAAAAGTTGATTCGTGATCTTGATGCACAAGAACTAAAAGTAGATAAACGAGAACGAAAATTACGCCATCGCTTGTTTAAAATTGAAGCTGAAATGCCGCCCGTCCATGTCATGTTTCTCTACAATGTTATTGATAATATTGGTGGGATTGCAGACACCGCCGAGCAAGTTGGAAATCAACTTGAACTCCTACTAGCTAAATAAAAAAACTCGAGATCAATGACGATGGAATTATTCACTACCTACGGCACACTGCTCATTATTCTTGCCGCTGCGTTTGGCTTCTTTATGGCATGGGGTGTAGGTGCTAACGATGTAGCCAATGCCATGGGTACCTCAGTTGGCTCAAAAGCACTAACGATCAAGCAGGCTATTTTAATTGCAATGGTGTTTGAATTTGCCGGTGCCTACCTTGCTGGGGGCGAAGTCACTTCAACCATTCGCAAAGGTATCGTTGATGCTGAAGTGTTCAATGACTCGCCGGATCTGCTCGTCTTCGGGATGCTTTCAGCGCTCCTTGCGGCTGGCACCTGGTTAATGATCGCCAGTTTTATGGGCTGGCCAGTATCAACAACCCACTCTATTGTTGGCGCCATCGTTGGCTTTGCTGCGGTGGGGGTCTCCACTGACGCAGTGAATTGGTCTAAGGTGTCCACTATCGTTGCTAGCTGGGTGGTCTCTCCTGTTATTGCCGGCACTATATCGTTTGCTATTTTTCGCAGTGTACAACACCTTATATTGATCCAAGACGACCCCTTTGCAAAGGCCAAACAATACGCCCCCATGTATATGTTTGCTGTAGGCTTTTTGATGGCAATGGTGACAATACTTAAAGGTTTGAAACATGTCTTTAAAGATATTGGTATCAGTATGACCTTTGGTGAATCTATCGTTTGGGCGATGATGTTTGGTATTTTTCTGGCCATTCTCGGCTCCTATCTTCTCTCAAAGGTGGAGCGAAACGAAGCTCTTGAAGCTTCCAATCGATTTGCAAATGTCGAACGGGTATTTGCTGTTCTTATGATATTTACTGCCTGTAGTATGGCCTTTGCACACGGATCAAACGATGTCGCTAATGCCGTTGGCCCTCTTGCAGCTGTAGTTAATGTGGTTAGCTCTGGTGGCGATATAGCCGCAAAAAGCGTAATGCCAACTTGGATTCTTTTACTCGGCGGTGCTGGTATCGTGTTTGGTCTGGCGACGTATGGCTATAAGGTAATGGGCACTATTGGACGAAAAATTACCGAACTAACCCCTAGTCGAGGCTTTGCTGCTGAGTTAGGCGCTGCGGCCACTGTCGTTTTTGCTTCGGGAACTGGACTGCCAATTTCTACAACTCATACGCTAGTGGGTGCAGTTCTAGGCGTTGGGCTTGCTCGTGGTATCGGCGCTTTGAACCTGCGTATGATTGGCGCAATCTTCCTATCTTGGGTGGTTACCTTACCTGCTGGTGCCGGACTGGCGATTTTATTCTTCTTCTTCTTTAAAGGTGTGTTCAGCTAAACTTGAAGAGAGTATTAAAATCCCTAAAAAAGCCCTGTAGATATAAAACTGCGGGGCTTTTTAGTGGCCCTACTTATTGTTCTTTGCAGGCTTCGAGAAAAATACAAATGGAATGGCCAAAGGCCCTAACAGCACACCCGCCCAAACCCAAAAACGCACATTAGCATGCCGCTTTTTCGCTATGGTATAGCAAATGTACGCGCTCGCGAGAGTTCCTAGGATTACTACTGCAGGTAAAGGCATATCAAAATCTCTATTTCACTATGACTGTTCAAAATTACTATAGTCCTAAGCGCAGACCGGTACTAGCAATATTAAAGCCTTGGGCTCGCACGGCTTTTGATTGCTCACTGTTTAGATTAAGTAATGGATTAGTATGGTTCATATGAATGAACCATACTTTCGCTCGCTGCTGCGTGGATAGCGCTGATAAAGCAGCGATGGTTTCGGTGACAAAAGGATGAGGTATTTTAGACATGTCTCGCCCTGGTAGCTCTCCATTATCATAAAATGTAGCGTCTATTAGAGCGTAATCTGAGGCCTGTATTTGCGATGCAATATCTTTTTCCCATTGGGACCATTTGTTAATATCAGGTATGAAAAGTGCCGTTTTGTTAGGTCCTTTTATTGAGAACCCTACTGTTTCTGAAAACTCATCTCGGTGAGGCACTATAAAAGGCGTTACTGTAACATTATTTAAAGGAACCTGTGCATGATTACGAAGCGACGGTAAGGTTATATTATTTAAACTGACTAGTTGACTCCATGGACCATTATTCATCAGATATTGCTTCATCTTTGGCATCACGTAGACAGGCACTTGATCGGCTCTGAT
>LWDU01040756.1_pt1 | contig 29795 bp, 32 predicted proteins | sample 727161 | NCBI WGS metagenome assembly LWDU01 (sample SAMN04566230, study PRJNA314399) | hydrothermal vent metagenome | isolation source: deep sea hydrothermal plume seawater | place: Mexico: Gulf of California, Guaymas Basin | collected 2004-07-11
CCGCTGCGCCACATCATCCAACCCTTGCTCCACCGTTATGTACCCAAGGGTTTTGGGGTATCTAGTTGCTTCTTTGACGATGCGTTTCCAGCGTTGACGCATGGAGCGTTGACGCATGCCCAAGACCTCTCTCGCATAGGCGTCTCCACCAATGGCAGAGCGAATCACATGTCGCTCTAAACCAGTTAGGAACTTTTGTGGCTCAACACGGAAGTCGCCTGCCAGTCCACCTAATTCACCCTTTAGGTCCTCGTATCGCTGAGCTACCTCGTCTGTAGTGGTCAAAACGGTCTCCGAGTTGCAAGTTTGCTCTCTTACACCAAGCTTAGTTTCTGGGGTTTTAAGCATGGTGGGACACCCCACACCTAAGAGTAATAAGAGGTTTTGGAGGGGGGTTTGGGGGGTGGCAACCACTACAAAGGCGCCCCTTCAAGAGGGGCGCCAAGGGATACAAGGCTGAGGGTGAACGTCTCCAACCGAGACGGGCACCCGAAGCCAAGAAGACTTCGGTCACCCACTCGGTTGTATCCATCAGGAGATTACGGGCGGTGAGGCTGGGGCATCCAGCCGAGCCGCCTGGACGGCGCCTCGGATGTATGCCGTACTTCTCCGTAATCTTCTAATGCACCCCTCTGTCTTTCGACGGCCTGTTTGGGCCGTCTCCTACAGTTGAAGAGATGCGGGGTGGACGGTTTCTGATTTCAGTGGTGACTGCCTGCCTGTTGGTGAGTTGCAGTTCTGGGTCGTGGACCACCATTGAAGGGAAAGTCTGGGAGGTGGAAACATCGGAACCCGCTTTCCTAATGACTGATAACGGACCCATTGAGGGATGCACACTTCGCGATGACTCCGACCCAGAGACGGAAGAGCCAACGGCGCTATCTGACTGGGGTTGGTCGCGTAGCTGGTTTGTCCCCGATTCCAAATCGGAAGGGGGGTTTTACCCGTTCATATTCCGCAACTGTGTAGGCCTCAAATACACATTCAGCATCGAATTGTTCAGCGAGTTTCTAGCCGATTGGTATGAAACAGAAAAAAGACATCGATGTGAAGGCGAAGTCAAAGCCTACGAACTCAAGCTGGACTTGGAAGATTTATACCCCTTGTGGATCGATTTGGCTCGCGATGAACATGTTGTTACGTTTTTCCAATACGCAGCAGCAGGGAAAGAAGCCAGCCGCTTAGTTGCAATCAAAGATGCAGAATGCGAACGAAAAATTCGCCAAGCGGAAGACGACTAACCACAGGTCCTGTATCCGAATCGATCCGTTACATCCCAGTGCCAGCTGTCCGCTTTTCCGCAAAACCACAACCCCACCCAAAAGCCCGCAGGACCCGAACACCACCACACCACAGGCACCTGAGCCTGTAATCTCGACATCACCAAACGATGTAAGACGGTGACTTTGGCTACTCGAATGGCTACTCAGTGCGATGGACCGCCACTACAGCGGTCCATCAAAACTGGCCCCCACCAGGGTGTTTGCTGGTCGGGAAGACAGGATTTGAACCTGCGACCCCCTGCTCCCAAAGCAGGTGCGCTACCAAGCTGCGCCACTTCCCGAATCTCGACTCAGGCTACCGACCGAGAACAGCAGAGCGTCCGGTCACAACTCGACTAAATCAAACTTCGATCTGGATTGCTTGCGTCGGGCAACTTTCTTCAGCCGCCCGACATTTTGACTCCATGTCACTTCCGGGACTTGCATCAAGTAACTCTGCCAAGCCGCTTTCGCCAACTCGGAACACCTCAGGAGCAAGCATCTCGCAGGATCCACTCCCGATGCACTTGTCAACTTCCAATATGACCTGCACGTTTGTCTCCCCGTCACTGGGTTCGCCTCTGGACCCAATCCGAAGTGTGCCACTTCAGATCCCAAATAGGTGACATGACTCAAATCGACTCGTCTAACTATCTGCCTTCCCGGTTAGCTTGTGCAAATAAATCAAGACAATTCGAGAGGGATTCTTCGATGAAGTTAGGGATCGCAATATTTCCCACCGACAAAGCAATTCAGCCGGTGCAGTTGGCCAAAGAAGTCGAGGACCGTGGGTTCGAGTCACTGTGGTTCCCTGAGCACAGCCACATTCCGACTAGCCGCATCACTCCGTGGGGTGGACGCGAGGGCGCTCCCCCATTGCCAGAAGAATACTGGCGGACTCATGACCAATTCGTGGCCTTAGCTGCTGCTGCTGCAGTCACCGAAAATCTGATGCTGGGGACAGGGATAACGTTGGTCGCTCAGCGAGATCCGCTCTGGTTAGCCAAAGAGTGTGCCTCCCTTGACTTGATCTCCAATGGCCGGTTTATTCTCGGCATTGGGTACGGCTGGAACAAAGAAGAGATGGCTAATCACGGGCTGAAATACAACGAGCGTCGTGCGATAACCAGAGAAAACATGTTGGCGTGCCGTGAAATTTGGGCAAACGATGAAGCAGAATTCAGTGGCGACCACGTGAACTTTGACTCGAGTTGGTCATGGCCAAAACCAGTTCAGCAAGGTGGTCCTAAGGTTCTACTGGGCGGAGCTGCCGGACCTAAGACCATCAAAGACATCGTCGAGTTCTGCGACGGGTGGATGCCTATCTCAGGTCGCCATGACCTCACGGGTGCGATCGAGGAAGTCCGTCAAGCGGCAGAAGACGCTGGGAGAGACCCCTCGACTCTCGAGTTCGGTCAGTTCGGAACTCCCGCTAAACCAGAGGTTTTGGAGAGTCTGGAAGCCGCTGGAGCAAGCAGAGCAGTGTTGTGGGTCCCACCAGCCGATGCCGACACCGTGTTACCGCTTCTCGATTCCTACACAGAGTTGCTTTGAAGTGACAGATAGCGCCCCAGGGGTGGAGATGCTTGACGTTTTCGACGACTTGGGGCGCCATCTAGGTGTCAAGTCACGGGATGCCGTGCACCAATCTGGTGACTGGCACAGGGTCTTTCATTGCCAGATCGCGGCAATTCGAAATGGCGTTCCTGTGGTGGTGTTGCAGCGTCGCTCCAACAGGAAGGCTGCATTCCCTGGTTTGCTTGACCTCAGCGCGGCCGGGCATCTTGCCGCCGGAGAAGCACCACTTGATGGGGTTCGCGAACTCGCTGAGGAACTGGGTGTTTCTCCCCACAGGGAAAAACTTGTTTTGTTGGGGGAACGTCGTCTTGTTGACGACAGTGGCGAAGGCCGTCTCAACAAAGAAATGACGAGTGTTTTCTTACTACGCGATGACCGTCCCTTAAATGGTTACGTTCTACAAAGCGCCGAGGTGGACGCAGTATTTGACGCCCCTATCGATGACCTCTTGGCTTTGTTCGCGGGTGACATCAACAACGTTGAGCTGTTCGGAGTTGAACACGCAGGCTCAGAAAAAGCCCGCGAAGTTTCAGCTCAAGTTTCCTTAACTGATTTTGTGCCTGGTCAGAGTTATTGGGTCAGCCTGTTCATCATGTGTGAACGTTTTCTTCGAGGCGAACGACCGTTAGCTATTTAGGTCCTATCGGCCCATGCCAATGAGTTGCAGCGCTTCGGCTCGGGTCGCGTCGCTGAGAAATATTCCTCGCACGGCAGAGGTGATAGTGAGTGAACCGGGTTTTTGAACTCCCCGCATCGACATGCAGTGATGTTCGGCTTCGATGACCACCAATGCTCCACGAGGGTCGAGGGCGTCCATCAGCTTGTCGGCGACCTGACTTGTGAGTCGTTCTTGTACCTGAGGGCGGCGAGCGTATGCCTCAACCAGACGAGCCAATTTTGATAGCCCAGTTATCTTCCCTGTTTCGCCGGGGACATATGCGACATGTGCTTTCCCGACGAACGGAAGGAGGTGATGTTCACACATGGAATAAAACGCGATGTCGCGAACCATCACCATCTCGTCATGCTCCTCCTCGAACTGGACTTCTAGATGGCGCTCGGGGTCTTCTCGTAAACCGGCGAAAACTTCTGCGTACATCTTCGCTACCCGTTCAGGGGTGCGTAACAACCCGTCGCGTTGAGGGTCTTCGCCGATAGCTTCCAATATCTCTACGACTGCTGCACTTATTCGTTCTAGATCGACTGGTCGATTTGTCACGGCACCAGTATTGCTGAACTCTTCGATAGCCACGAGCTAGAAATCTATCGGCGACTTTCTTCGGGACCTATTGGCGGTATCAAAAGAGAGCATTTCTGAAGTGATGACGGTTGCAGCTACCGCCACCGCTAGAACAACTGAGAGCGCCATTGCTTGACCGCGGAGCAGGTCGCCGGGTGTTCCTAAGAGTCTGAACACCGCCTGGGGTGCCGTGAGGGTGTCCGCCCGTCTCGGAAGAAAGGACGTCGCCCCGAATTCACCCAGGGAAATCGCGAACGCGAATCCGCCCGCGACGGTTATGCCGCGAGCGATGAGCGGCAAGTCGATTTGTCGACGGATCCGTGATGGAGAAGCACCGAGAAGGGCCGCTGCCTCTCGCAGAGAGGGATGAATTCTTCTCAGCATCGGGACCACCGAACGCACGACAAATGGCACGCCGACTAAGGCATGTGCGATGGGCACTATCCACCATCGAGTTCGCCAATTGAACGGTGCTTCGTCTAACGCGATCAAGATTCCAAAGCCGACGGTGACAGCGGACACCCCAAGTGGAAGCATGGCACCGAGATCGAAAAATCGACTGACTAATTTACGTCGAGTAACTATCGCCATCGCACAGATGACCCCGATGGTGAGCGCTACGACCATGGCAATCGCGGCGTACTTGATGGAGTTTCCTAGAGCGCTAATGGCGGTTGTGGGAAGTTGTGGCACTTTGTCAAAAAGTGCTCTGTAGTTCTGTAGGCCGTATCCCCCTCCGACCGATAACGATCTTTCGATCATCACGAAAAGAGGGGTACCTAAGAAAACCAAGGTAAAGCAGGTGATTCCCGTTTGGGTTCTGGCCCTGAGTGGCGCGATGGGACTGCGTACCATTCGGGTCGTAACGCTGGTGCGTCGTTCGAGAGTCGAATTCACCAGAACAAGGACGAGAACCGCGACGACTTGGATCAGAGCCAAAGTTGCGCTGCTTGTCATATCTCCGCGAATAATTGCGTGTCGATATATTTCGGTTTCTACCGTGGCTTGACGAAGCCCTCCTAGGACCAACACGACACCAAAAGACGTGAATGAGAAAAGAAATGTTATGACGGCCGCAGCAAGGATCGCTGGTTTAAGTCGCGGCCAGGTCACTCGCAAAAAAACTTGCGTACTGTTACTTCCAAGGGTCCGAGCTTGTTCTTCAAGTTGATGATCTAACCCCGACCAAAACACGCCGACAGTTCGCGCCACGACAGCAAAATTGAAGAAAGAGTGGGCGATGACAACTGCGATAGCAGTGTGGTTCAAGTTGGGTAGACCAAACGTTGAATTCATTCCTTCGAATAGCTCTTTGAATGCTCCGCCGACGACGACGGTTGGGAGCACGAAGGGAACGGTCACCAGTGCCTTGAACCACGCCCCCGTCCTTCCAGATGTTCGAGCTATCAAAGCGGCACCGGGAAGCGCCAAGATAAGAGTGAGTCCAGTGGATGCGGTTGCCTGCCATGCGGTGAACCAGAGCGCACCTCTTGCTCGCGGTGATTTGGCGATGTCTGCGAAGCCATCCCAACCCTGATTGAGTGCAGTAGCCAGAATCGTGAGGACGGGGTAGAAAAAGAAAAGCCCGAGGAACGCAACAGGGACAGCGGCGATAATGACGGTTGGTGCCCGTCGAACAATTTGGGGCCAGCCTGACATCTTCGAACCGTTAATCAAGAACGATTTCCACCCAACGTTCAGTCCATTCTTTTCGCTTGGCTTCTATTTCGGCGGGCTCAAGTGACAACGGGTTCTCGGTCAACTGTGAATGTTCAATAAATTCGGCGGGGAGTTCCGCTTTTTGAGATACGGGATACATGAACATACTCATCGGAATCTCGTTCTGGAAGATGGGGCTCAAGAGGAAATCAATCAAACTTTGAGCCTCTTCTGGGTGCCTGGTTCCTGAAAGGATGCCGGCAAACTCGACCTGACGAAAACATGAATCGAGTAACACACCTGTGGGGGAAACATCGACTGGTGGGTCGGCGTAAATAACCTCAGCGACTGGGCTAGAGGCATACGAGACGACCATGGGGCGACTTCCCCCTCCAGCGATGAACTCGCTGTAGTACGCGCTCTCCCAGCTGTTGGTGACGGCCACGTCGTTCGCCTTCAGTTGAGCCCAAAATTGTTCCCAATTGGGTGTTCCGGCGATGGTGGCTAACAGGAACGCCATACCTGGTGAGGACGTTTCCGGGTTCTGTACGACCAAGCTTCCAGCGAATTCTGGTAACACCAAATCCATTAAGGACGTCGGGGGTGGCCCGTTAAGAGCGTCAACCCAGTAATTGACGCAGACATCGCCGTAATCAATGGGGATCAGTCGGTGCGTTGAGTCGAGTTGAAATCGTTCGGGGACGTTGACGAGTTCAGATGTCTCATTCGGCTCGAGTATTGAACGGTCAAGGACGCGCTGCATGAACGTGTTGTCGATGCCGAAAATCACGTCACCCACCGGGTTGTCGGAACTCAATATTGTTTGGGCGACCAACGAACCAACGTCACCTGAGGTCAGCACTTCAACACGAATTCCTGTTTGTTCAAAGAACGCTTCGAAAACTCCGTCTGAGATGGCGAAGGAGTCGTGAGTTACGAAGGTCAACACGACCGGTTCCGTATTTTTTGTAGCTTCGCTGGTCGTACCGGCTTCTGAGCTACATGCGACAAGCACACCGGACGCTACGCATAGCGAAAACAACAGGGCACAAAGTCGTGACATGGCTACCTCCGCTGGAATTACCCAGATCAGGTCATACGGGTCGCCAGCATGGGTATCTGGCCTCTCAGCCCAGTCGATCTGAGCTCCCCGGATTTCGGTTGTCAGCTTAGCGCCCCCGGCAGGACTCGAACCTGCAACCTTCGGGATAGAAGCCCGCTGCGCTGTCCAGTTGCGCCACGGAGGCCTGCAGTCAAGGTTGCCATTTGTCAGCGAAATTTCCGACCTGAAAAGGCATCTAGACGGTTTTTATTTTGAGGGTCTTCGGTCCGGCCAACGAACCATTCCTGATTCAACACGGGGATCAGCTTGTTCATAGTCAGCATCATCGGGCCAAGCGATACGCCCAGGTCCCTCGATGTCATACCTGATTCGAACCAGTTCGTCGTGTTCTTCGTTGTTGCCTTCAGCAGCTGATATTGCCTCAGCTGCGTTTTGATACCGGGACAGTCGATTCAGCATCGAGATGGTGGGTGTCATCATCAACATTTCATCGGACTCGTTGAGAGCGAGGGCGTCTGCTGGTCGGACCCATTCGTGATGTACTGCTTCGTCGTCATCATGGAGGGGTTGCTGACCTTGTGGCATGGCGGTCACAAAGAATCGGGTGTCGTAGCGGCGAGGTGGACCCAACGGTGTTACCCATCTGCTGACGTAGTGAACGCCTGAACCATCTAATACGAGATTCTGTTCTCGGACCATGGACACGAAGTCCACTTCGCCGGCATTCACGCCGGCTCGGTACGTCCCAAATCGTTCCTCTGTGTCGCTCTGCGACAGATCCACTAATTCTTTCTCTCCTGGGGTGCGCGCCAACAAGATGCCTGCTTCTTCGAAGGTTTCGCGCAGAGCAGCCACCCAAAAAGCGACTCCACCTTTTTCGATTCCCAGGTTGTTGCTTGCTTCAGTATCGGTGAGACCTTCCACAACAGCGTCAGCTTCGGGCGTGCCGTCTTCAGGGTCGACCGCGCCTCCGGGAAACACCCACATGTCACCCACGAAAATTGATCTGGCGTTGCGTTTCAGCATGAGTACTTGAAGATCAGGACGGTCGTCGAGAATGAGAACCGTTGCTGCTAAGCGGATGACGATGGATTCGGGGTCGTAGTCGCCACCTGAACCTGGTGAGGAATGTCCACCCGACGCAGTTTGTTCAGTTTGCGCCATCAGTAGTCGATACCGGCACAGACCAGACATTCTTCGCTGTCATGGGTGAGCGCGGCGGCGGCGTGGTCATCTTGGTCCTGGTACTGAGGCGTCTCGTGTCGCGCAACTCGATCATCATCGTATTGCGATGATCCGCCTGCGGACTCGCTTGGTTCTACGAGAGCAAAGACTTTGTCTTTCCAGTCGTCGTTGTCTGACCACCGGTAGTCAAGATGGGCCATTGCTCCAGGTTCTGAGAGTGATTCAAACGCCGACAGAGTGTCGCGCATGATGGACGCGTTCAATTCCCGTTCGTTGGGGCGACCTGCGGTGTGACCTAGCGGATAGTCGAGGTAGACCGAGCGGGTCGGCCATGCGGATCGAGTGATGTCTCGGGCGCTGGACATCGACAACGTCGGAACGCCTGCTGCTTCAATGGCTCGTGCAATCAAACCCACGGTCTGATGGCAGACAGGTCAGACCGGTACGAGTAGTACGACGTCAACTTCATCAGCAAGTACGCGGTCCACCAAGGCAGGGATGAGTTCTTCTACAACTCGTCTGGTGCTATAGATGCCCCCCATAAGGGTGTAGGCGTTGGGGCTGACGGATCCGAGCGCGTTTTCATCGATCATGGAGCGCAGTTGTTCGATCGGGAAGACGACGTTGATGTCTTTTCTGGCGTCGGTGAGGTCGTACGCGAAATGGGTGGCTCGAAGATCGGAGGTGTCTACGTCTGTTGGGATCGCCCGGTAGCTAGTGTCGTCTTTGAAGTGGAAAGCAGTCTGACCCGCGACATAAATACCACCGGTGCAGATAAGCCCAAGCTTCGACTCAGACAATGGTTTCGAGAGCGGAGCCCAATTCGGTGCATCTTCGCTTTCAAGCCAGCGATATTCGCCATATCCCAAACCGGAGTATTGGGCAGTGATCCGGGGGATGTAGTCAACCGGGGGTTGACGACGCTGTGGAGTGGTTGGCATCTGTTTATATTCCTATGTCAGTCTCACGGGCCGCGCTCAACTTTGGCGCGGATATCTAATGCACTTGGCTTCCACCCCAACTGGTGTGGCAAGATTTGTGCTTCTTGGTGATCGTAGCTCAGTTGGTTAGAGCGCCTGTCTGTGGCACAGGAGGTCGGGGGTTCAATTCCCCTCGGTCACCCCAAGACCAGTAAAGGTCAAATGAGCAACACGTCCGTGGCATTTCAAGTAATTGTCACCCAAACCACCAACTCTTAGGCCCGTTGAGTCGCCGCCGCTGGCGAAGCAACTTGAGGTCCGGTCCACGGCTGTGTCCTAGCCTGGCGGCACACACATTTCAGCTCCAAAAGAATGGGATTAAACATGAGTTACACCTCTTTCTCCGTAGCGGCCCCTGGTCGCGCTTACGACGGGGTTATTGTCGGAAGCGACCAGTGGAACGAGCTACTCGGCAAGCAAATGGCAATTCTCGAAGCCGCCGGCACTGAACAAATCCTTAGCGGTTACGCAGCGGCGATCGGCAAGTTCGTCAACGTGAACAAATATGAGAGCGTCGAAAAATCGTCAACCGTCATCGCGCAGCTATCAGCAGCTCAGCTAATTGAGGTCGAAGCCTCTGGTCCCTTCATTAGCTTCGAAGAATGGTTCGAACTGATCGGCTAACTCATTGCCGAGCACGCGGGTGGGCGCGTCGCTGGTTTCGTTACGAAGTAAACCTCATGATCGGGTTCCCTCAAATCCCGTGAGGTGTGGGCTTCAATGCTGACAGCGGAGAGATCACTATGGTCGAGAATCTTTCCTCCGTGGCGACACCTCCGGTGCGTTATCGGCGTGTCTTTCCGATCCGGCGACCGGTACTATGAGCAGTTCTAGCGCCTCTAGCTCAATTGGCAGAGCATCGGACTCTTAATCCGCAGGTTCCGGGTTCAAGTCCCGGGGGGCGTACAACAAAAAGCAGACACTTTGCTCGCTGTTTTGGTCCACGAAACCCTCGACGGGTTTAAAAAATGGTTGCCTTCTTTAAGGGACGTGCTCATAAACACCGAACCAACCCAGTCAAGAATGCTGAGTCATAGGTCGGTTTGGTTCGAAGAACCACGTGCCTAGGTACCGCGTACGTTGGATCGGTTAATCGGTAACAAATGCGACGAAGTCGCAACTGATGAGCACAGGGCCGCTGCCGGGCACTTTCATGTTGTGTCGCGACGGGCGACATCTGGGATCAGGGAAATGCTGCTCCCAAGGCCCGTTCAACGCGTCGCGACTGGTGGCAGGGTCGGTCACGTAGAACGTCATCTTGGCCACGTCGTCCCACGTCGCTCCGGCTCCGTCAAGCATTTGACCAACGTGGATGAACAGGTTGTCGATTTGTTCTTCCAAGGTCTCGGGCAACTCCCGCGTGCCGCTGTTGTATGGCGGAGTGATGCTGCAGGTGACATACGGGCCGATACGCGTTGCCGCGGGGATCGGGTTGATGTGCTCGAAACTCTCAATATTGATTGACTTGCGCGCGTGTTCAACCATTGCTGGTTGGCCTGTTTTGCGATGTTTCGCGTTCTTCGAGCCACGCCTGATACTCGGGACGTTTGTCCTTGTGGAGGGGGAAGTAATCGCGGGTTGAGCCGCCGGCGCGAACACGTTCGATGGCGAACTCTTCGCGGATTTCCATTGCCATTGATGCTTCGGCGATCTCTTCGACCAATACTGCGGGAATCACTACAGCACCTTCGCTGTCGCCGACGATGACGTCGCCAGGCATGACTGCCACACCAGCGCACGCGATGGGCACCTGATGATCGAGCGGGGAGTGCAGTCGACTGAGAACAGCAGCGTGGGATGCCTGGTGGTAGACCGGCATGCCGAGAGCCTTGATGGCCGGTGTGTCGCGCAGAGCGCCGTCGGTGATAACTCCGACGCAGCCCCGGTACTGAGCACGCAAGGCGTAGATATCCCCGATGGTTCCGGCGTCGCTCTCGCCGCGGGCCTCGATGATGAGCACCTCACCGGGTTCGATCGACTCGGCTGCTTCCTTCTGGGCGTTAAATCCCATTAGGCCGGCGATATCGGGGCGCGCCGGGAGGTACCGCAGGGTATGGGCGTAACCAACCATTGACTGGCCTTCGGCTAGGGGACGCAGTCCGCTCAAGAAGCAATTTTGGTATCCAAGCCTCTGCAGTTGACTGGTAATGGTCGCTGTCGAAACTGAAGTCAATTTTTGCTTCAACTTGTCTGTCAATTCAACGGTGCGATGTGTTGTCATGATGCGTCTCTCAGTGTCAAAGATGGACTAGTTAGGTGTCTTACGTCAGGTGCCCGTGCATTCCAGCTCACACGATGCACCCTAGGCAGTCTGGGCGAGCAGCGCTAACAACGCTCGAGCCTCAACCGCGCAGCAATCACTCGGATAGATTCTTAAGGGTTAGTAGGGGGCACATCGTGGTTGCAGAGAACGGGTTAGGCGGCGCGGAGGCTGGCGATGACGTCCCGAAGGCCAAACGAGCGGGTCCGGTCGCCCCAGTGGGGGTCAACCATCTGGTCTTGAACGTGCACGATATGGAGGAGTCCCACCATTTCTGGTCCGACCTCCTCGGGTTCGAACAGGTCGGTGAGCTCTTCAACCCCAGTGGCGGCGACCCGCCCATGCGAATGCGTTTCTACAGCGGCAAGAGTGACGACGAGTTGAGCCATCACGACATTGCCCTAGTGGAGCGTGCAGGCCTCCCTGATCCCGTGCCGTGGAGCATGATGACCGGTGTCGGCGCCATCAATCACATCGCCATCACCTACCCCGACCAGGAATCATGGCGCGAGCAGGTGGAGTTCTTGCGTGACCAGGGTGTGAAGCTGAACTTGAGGATGGACCACGGAATGACTCACAGCCTCTACATCAACGACCCCAACGGGTACGGCGTCGAGGTGTTGTATGACCTACCCCGCGAGGTATGGGGCCATGACATCAATGGTGCGCTGAGCTACGCGGTGACGTTGCCTAAAAGCGAGCTCTTGGAGGAGACCGAGCGAGTCTCCGATTTCCCACAGCCTATGTAACTGATCAGACCGCACCGATCGGCAGCGTCGAATGTGGCAGGTTCGTTAACGCCTGTTGATTCTCCGCAACGGGACACAACACGAAGGCTCCTGCTAAACGTCAACCGCGAACATTCGCTTCACTTCGCAGTTAGCCATTCCTGCCCTAGGCTTGTGCTTCTAGATCTGGAAATAAGGAGAAACCATGGCCACTTACTCTTGTCCCTCTTGTGGCATGTCAGTGAACGCGACGTGCGGGGAATGCAACGAGCCGTTGGTGAACGACAGCATCACTAAAGACGATGGATCTACGGTCCAAGTTTCTAAATGCCCTAATGATCACGGCAAGATCAAATCACCGATGTGCTGTGGCGCCGATATGGGGTACGCGGTCGCTTAAGCACTTTCGTATCTTGTTTTCTTGTGGTGGCCTGGTTTCTGAACCAGGTCACCTCCAAGTCTTGGGAGCCGATCCGACAGGTATTGGCATTACACACCATTTCGAAGCGGCAATGATGGATTAATGGCTCGGCATCGTCTCATTCTCGCGTTGGTACTTGCCGCCGTCGGATGCACATCCACAGCGGCGAGAAACGACGAGGCTTCCTCTCGTCATCCTTCTTTTGCGACAACTACCACCATCGAACGTCAACTGTCCATTGATGCCGAAACGACCGCGGCTGTTACTCCTAGTACGACTGCGCTTATAGGTCCGGCTTCAACGCGACCCGATGAGTCACCTGAAGTTGTTGAGTTGCCCGGCGGCATCGACGACTCGCTATTAGGTCTCCATGGTCAGATTCGAGCCACTGCGTTTGGTCCGAACGGCGATTATGGGTGGGGGCTCAGTTACTACAGCGGCATCTGGGGTCACTTCAACGGCAGGCCACCTGCTGAGGTGCTGAGCGTTAACGGCACGTCGCTCATCCCTGACAATTGGCGATACTCACAGACTCTTTGCCCTGAGGGAACTAGTGCCCGAGCGTCACTCAGCGGTCACGGTCCTTCATATCGGGAAGTGTTTCAGGCCATCGATGGAGCGGTCGGGTATTGGCCTCAGACCCGATTCCCATCGAGCCAACCTAAATTTCGGATGAGCGGCAACACGGACTGTTACACCACCAACACCTCGAACCCGGGGTGGGTTTGGAAAAGCGATAACGAAGTGATTCCGGGGCTCATTCAGTTATCGAATCGAGTCCTTGTGCCTCCAGATGGAATCACTTTCGAAGCGACTGACGGTGAGTTATTGGGTACGGCCTGGATGGCGCTTCCGCTTTCGCAGCCTTATGAGCGAAGTGGTGTGGTGGTGGGAGATAAAAGTTGGACTCTTTTCCTTGAGGCAGCAAATTTTCGAGGACCTGTGGCTTATTGGGCTCCTGAGACCTGGAGCAGAGTCACGGTCAATCATCCTCCGGCTCATCTTCGCGGCCTTGATCACCGAGAAATAGACACTGAGTACAGGTTGTTTGCTAGTCATCTGAACACCCCTAGTTTGAGCGCTGTTGTTGAGGGAAGAGACTGGAGTCGTATCCCTGAACTTCGGTTTCCTGTCGATTCCGAAGGGCGCACTGTCTTTCACCAAGACGTGACTTTTTACGGTCGCGACGCGGTTTACGACCAAGTGGTTGCTGCTGTAAGCGGAGCACCGTTACCTGCTGCTTTTGATCGTTCGGCGTCCATTCATGCTCCCTTGCAGACGCACCGGTGGGAACTTCAGCATGGGGAATTGCCGGTTGTGGGGTTAGAGAAATTCGTTCAATTAGAGGATTGGGACACCGCCGACAAAGAGGGGTGGGCGTGGGGATTGCAGTGGTTGGAGCAGCCAGGGGTTTTCCCCTCTTATTTCCGTCGCGAGGGCAGTGAATGGTTGGCTGTCAATCGTTCTGATTCACCCTCCGAGATGACTTCCCCAGATCTTGTGTTCCCAGGCGCTATTCGACGGTCGGGGTACGCTCCCCCACTTGCAGATGGCCCCGCTCCGCGAGTGCAACAAGCTCTGCTCAACGATGGGTCTGTTGTTCGTTACACCTGGTATCGGTTCGTTGAACAGCCTGCTGTGGTGGCTCTTGACTTAGATGATGCACAAAAGGCGGTGTTGCAGTCTTTGGTGGAACAAATTCACCGCCAGTGGGGTCCGAACACACTATTTATGATGCCGCCGAGTGAGGGGGATCTAGCGAGCATTCAAACCGAGGTGCTCGTTGTACCTCCGACGGGAGCTGAGGTGGGTTGGGTGCCAGTGGTGATTAGCCAAACCGCAGCCGAATGACGCGCAGATTGACGCTTTGTCGAAGCTTGTTGTCATTGGTTTTTCGTTGGTAGAAACACGCGCTGGCGGGCGGGAACTATTAGTGCCGGATTGACCGTTGCCGTTAGGGATGTGACGATCACTATGTGATTTCTGCTGCCGAACTTGATACTCAGGACCCTTTGGCGGGGTTCCGTGACCGTTTCGTTCACAACTCGAGCGAACCAGACCTCATCTATCTAGACGGAAATTCCCTTGGGCGACAACCTCGGGCAGCCGCTGATGTTGTGGCACGCGTAGTTGACCAGGAATGGGGTGAACGCCTTATCCGCGGTTGGAATGAAGGTTGGTTGGAAATAGCTGGGGGTGTTGGCGATCTCATCGGCGAGTTATTGGGGGCCCGACCTGGAGAAGTCACCCTCGCCGAGAACACCTCCGTGTGTTTGTACAAGGCCGTCGTTGCTGCTTTGCGGGAACGGTCTTCACGACGAAAAGTGGTCACCGATGATGAGAACTTTCCATCTGATATTCAGATACTGCGTTCCGCTTGTCGCAGCGCAGGTTCAGATCAAATCGTCGAAGTCGTGGAGACTTCAGCGACGACTGACCCTACGGGAGCTTTGCTTAATGCAATAGATGAGTCGACAGCTGTTGTTTCGCTCAGCCATGTGGCTTACCGGTCGGGGCGGCGTTGGGATCTCAAGGCCGTGAATCGGGCCGCTCAGCAGGCAGGCGCTTTAGTTGTTTGGGATTTTTCGCACTCGGTCGGAGCGATTCCCATTGATGTCGCTGCCGAGGGCGTTGATGTTGCGGTGGGTTGCACATACAAGTACCTCAACGGAGGCCCAGGGGCCCCAGCGTTCATCTACGTTTCTTCACAACAACGTGCGCTCAGTAACCCGATATCGGGTTGGTTCGGTAGCCAAAAGCCGTTCGATTTTGATTACCAGAGTCCTCCTGCTGAAGGCATCCAGCGATTCTTGACCGGCACACCTCACGTCGTTTCCGCTGCTCTTATCCAACCGGGGATCGAGTTGCTACTTGAGGCAGGCATGGACAGCGTCTACAAAAAATCTGTGGGGCTCACCGAACGCTTCATTGACTTGTGCGACAACCAATTAGCCAGGTTCGGATTCGAGATTGCCACTCCACGTGATCCCGCGTCTCGTGGATCACATGTCGCTGTGGTTCATGCTCAGGCACAAGCGATCGGTCTTGCTCTACTCAACGAACAATCCGTTATCCCCGATTTTCGTCCGCCGGATCTTCTGAGGTTTGGGTTTGCTCCCCTGTACATCGGTTTCGCTGACGTTGACTCAACGGTGAAACGCATCGTTGATGTCGTTGAGGGTGGAGGTATTGATCGATGGAAGGACAACACCCCTCTCGTACCGTGACCGTTGCGGGTTAGGGAGCGTTAGCTCCGAAAACCAGTGTTGCGCACGCTGACCAATACCCTCCCCATCCGTGGCAGAGAGCCACGTCCACGTCGGGGACCTGGTTCGCTGCTTCGCCTCGGACTTGCCTGATCGACTCAAGCATGCACAACATCCCATAAGCACCTGTGTGGGCGTAGCTGAGCCCGCCACCGCTGGTGTTCATAGGTAACTTCCCACCTGGTGCGGTGTGCCCCTCGGCTATGAAGTGGCCACCTTCGCCGTAGTCGACGAAACCGAGTCCTTCTAGACCAAAGATGGGTGTATGGATGAACGCGTCGTAAATCATGAGATGGTCGACATCGGAGTGGGTGATACCTGAACTAGCGAATGCGGCTTCGCCGCTGGTCCGAATGAACTCTGGACGCAAAGGTTCGCGAACTCCCGCTGGGCTCATGGGGCCGCCTTCTAAAGCTCCTCCAGTGCCTAGGACATACACAGGGGGTTTTGGGTAGTCGGCGGCCCTGTCGGCCGAGGTGACGATCAACGCTCCGCCTGCATCGGACACCAAACAACACATCGCGCGGCGGATAGGCCAGGCAACCATCGGCGAATCGAGAACTTCATCCACGGAGGTGGGTTCACGCAAGGTTGCTCGTGGCACGTCGACTGCCCAGGCACGCTGACTAACGGCACCGGCCGCTAGATCCTCGTCGCTGAGACCGTATTCGTGTTGATAGCGAAGCACCGGAAGTGTGAAGGTGGCTGCGGCTTGGCCCCCGCCGTGGAGCATGTCGAATTGTTGTCCGATTCCGCCTCGCTGCCCCGCGTCCCCGCTTTGGCCTAGGCGGCGAGTTGACTTGCCTGATTCTCCGTAAACAATGAGGACGGTGCTGCAATAGCCGGCGTAGATCGCAGCAATTGCGTTTCGTAGTTGGAACATCCAGGAGCAGCCCCCAACGACGGTGTTGTCAGCCCAGGAGGGAAATATTCCTAGTTGTCGACTCATATCTGCGACGGGGAAATAGCCGCAGGTGAAGCCATCGATGTCGGCCGCTGTTATTCCGGCGTCTCGCATTGCGTTGGCGGCGGCATCGATCGCCAATCCGGCCGATGACACGTCGGGAACGGTTCCTATTTCGGTCGACTCGGCTGCGCCGACGATCGCGGTTGCTCCGGGCGGGATCATTGTTGTTCCTCGGTTGGTTCGAAACAAAGAACGGTGGTTTCGCCAAAGCTCGTAAATGTCGCCTGTAGAGGCATGTCGAGGCGCAGGGTTTCGGGGGTTTGTTCGCAATTGATGATTGAGGAGGTGAGCATTGGGCCTTCTAACAGTTTCACTAAAGCAACCGAACGTGGTCCTTGGGTACCCCACAGATCAGGGGGCTTTTGTTGGATTGTGTAGCTGTACAAGGTCGCTTCGCCGCTCGCGTCGAAGAACTTGACGTCGGTTGAAGAGCAATGCGGGCAAATGGGCGCCGGGGGAAAGTATGCGTCGTTGCAGGCATTGCACCGGTTGATACGCAGTATCCCTTGATTGCATCCGTCCCAATAGGGCTGAGTTTCGGGTGTGGGCACGGGGATGAGAGGGTGAGCCATATCTAGAGTTTTAGCCTGACGTGACGTCATTTCGCTTGACCTTGCGAAGGAGTTCGCGACCAATAACGCCTCGTTGAGGATACGGTGCAAATCTTGGGTCTCTAAAGTTCACCTGTGGGAGGGGCGAAATGAGCGACAACGAAGGGAACGCGATCGTTGTTACGGGCGCAGGCTCGGGCATTGGAAAAGCAACGGTCAACCGCTTGGCAAATGATGGCGCAAATGTGGTCGCGGTCGATGTCACAGAAAGCTCGTTGGAGTGGACCAAAGAATTTGATTCCGTGACGCCACTCGCGGGCGATGTAACCGATTCGAACACCAACGAAAAGATGGTTGCTTTGGCAGTTCAGAACTATGGGGGTCTAAACGCCGCTGTTCTCAATGCAGGAGTGGTGGCCCAAGGCGACATTGTTCGGGGCTCGATGTCGGACTATGACCGGGTAATGGACGTCAACGTGCGCGGTGTTGTGCTCGGATTGAAGTCTGCGGTCGCCGTGATGGCTTCAACCGGGGGCTCCATCGTTGTGACCGGTTCGGTATCTGGACTTCGAGGCGATAGCGGCCTTTGGGCTTACAACGCTTCTAAGGGCGCAGTGGTGAACCTTGCTAGAGCAGCGGCCCTTGATCTCGGTCACCTCAACATTCGTGTAAACGCTGTGTGTCCCGGACCAATTCACACCGCACTCACTAAGGATACGCGTGGCACCGAGATGGGGGACGCTATGGAGGCACGTCTACCTTTGGGGCGGTTCGGTGAACCAGAAGAGGTAGCGGCGGTGATTGCGTTTCTCACATCGACCCAATCATCGTTTGTTACAGGCGCCGCGATTCCCGTTGACGGCGGAGTAACTGCAGGGACCGGCCAATGGGCCACCTATAGCGGTCGTAAACGCGGCTACTTGTAGTTGTGAGTCAGTGCAGTTGTGCAATGCTGCGACCATGAGCGAAGCACCCATTTCGACCTTCCCAGTTCCGGCGTTGGATGACATTCCCGAAGATTTGCGGTCAATGATGATCGGAATTCAAGAAAAGACGGGCTTCATTCCCAACGTCTTCTTGGCGTTGAGTCACCGTCCCGAAGAGTTACGTGCATTCATGGCGTATCACGACGCTTTGATGGAACGGGACAGTGGTCTCACAAAGGCAGAACGCGAAATGATTGTCGTTGCCACCAGTGGTGCGAACAGTTGCATGTACTGCGTCGTGGCTCACGGCGCAATTCTTCGAATCAGAGCAAAGAACCCTCTCATTGCGGATCAGTTAGCCGTTGATCCCTTGAAAGCGGACCTTGAGAGCAAGCAAACCGCGATGATTTCCTTCGCTGTCAAATTGGCTCGAACGCCTGAAGCCGTCGACGCCGCTGACCATGAATCCTTGCGCGATCATGGGTTCAGCGACGATGACATTTGGGATATCGGAGCGATAACCGGGCTCTTCGCTATGTCGAACCGTTTAGCGCACTTGGCTTCGATGCGACCCAACGACGAGTTTTTCACCATGGGGCGAGGTTGAGCACCGAACCTCCAACAGAAATAAGTTCAGATCTCCAGCGCATCCTCAGCGGCGACATAGTCCACGCCAACTGAAGCCGCTACCTCGGGTTCAGTAACCATGCCCTTATGTACGTTCAACCCTCGCCGCAGATGCGGATCGGTTCGCAACGCGTCAAGTCCCTGATCTGCGAGCGACACGACCCGAGGGAGGGTCGCATCGTTGAGAGCACGAGTAGACGTTTGCGGCACAACCCCGGGCATATTCGCCACGCAGTAATGCACGACGTCATCTACTACGAAAGTCGGTTCGGCGTGGGTGGTAGGTCTTGAGGTTTCAAAACACCCTCCCTGGTCAATGGCTACATCGACAACGACGGATCCCGGTTTCATTCGGCCAATTATTTCGACGGTGACCAGCTTGGGTGCCTTTGCTCCGGCAACAAGCACCGCTCCGATGACTAAATCAGCTTCCAAGACTTCTTGTTCGATGGTGGTCCGGTTAGAGGTGATGGTGGTGATACTCGCGCCGAACCTTTGCTCGAGATGGTCGAGCACCGTTGGATCGAGGTCGAGTACATGAACATCTGCACCCATGCCGACCGCGATCTCAGCTGCGTTTTCGCCGACGACTCCGCCCCCTATGATCACCACCCGCGCCGGAGGAACTCCCGGTACTCCACCGATCAGGATGCCCGCGCCACCGTGAACAGTTTCCAAAGCTGAGGCCCCAGCCTGCACAGCTAAGCGGCCAGCGACCCGAGACATCGGAGCTAGTAAAGGTAACCCACCGCTGCTATCGGTGACTGTTTCGTACGCTATGCAACTGGCCAGGCTGGCGATCAGATCGAGAGTCTGATCGCGGTCAGGAGCAAGGTGGAGGTAGGTGAACAAGATCTGGTCTGCCCGCAGACGAGCTCGTTCGACCAATTGGGGCTCTTTTACTTTCACAACCATGTCAGCGATACCCCACACCTTCTCAACATCATTTGTGACCGTTGCGCCCGACGCTCGGTAATGGTCGTCGGTAGCACCAATACCGGAACCTGCTTCAGTTTCGAGGAGCACTTCGTGACCGCGGCCGGTGAGTTCTCGAACCGATGTCGGCGTCAACCCGACGCGCCGCTCAGCTTGTTTTATTTCTCTGGGAACGCCAATGCGCATCGACGCACCTCGCCAATCTTTGTTTATTGCCTTAAACACCCGATTTATCAGTGACCATAATGCGCTACTCTTGGCTATTATCTGCTTATTTTGCGTTTCTTTCTATGTTTTAGCGCATGATTCTTGCGTTAAATTGACTTTTCAAGGTTGAATATTCAATGGACCAACTCGACCACATCGATCGCGCCCTCCTGCAATACCTCGGGCATGCAGCGCGAGCCACCAACGCGGAATTAGCTGACAAAATCCACATGTCGCAATCGGCGACCCTACGGCGAGTACGTCGACTCGAAACCGAGGGCATCATCGAGCGCTACAGCGTTGTAGTAAATCGCAGCGCAATGGGTCGAGGCACTTCAGTTTTTGTTGAGATCACCCTCGACGGTCAAAGCGACGGCCAACTAGACGAGTTCGAAGCCGCGGTAATTGATTGTCCCGATGTTCTTTCATGTCACCTCATTGCCGGCAGCTTTGATTATTTACTTCATGTCGCTTGTGACGACGTCGCCAGCTACGAAAACATTCATCGCCAGCAACTGGCCCACCTTCCTCACGTCGCACGGGTGCAGTCAAGTTTCGCTTTGCGCACCGTCTTGGACCGTCCGGCAACAGCAATGTTGTGACCGTTTGAAGCGAAGCTCTATCGAAGCTCTTGTAGCGTCGCCAACGCTCCATCAGCGTGCTTTCCCATATTGGATTCACTCGTGATCATCGCGAGCACCCGCCGGTCGGTACCGACTACAAAGGTGCGCCGCTTGTTCGGCAAGCGCCCCATCCGCTTCACTCCGAATTGGCTGGCGACGCTCCGCTCAGGATCCGATAAGAGCATCAGATTCAGATGATTGGCTTCATCAAAGATGAGTTGTTGATCCCACGGATCAACGCTGATACCCACCACCGAAGCCCCAACTTTGGCAAACTCTTCGCTGAGATCTCGGAAGCGGCAGCTCTCTTTGGTTCAACCTGGAGTCATGGCCTTCGGAAAAAAGAACAAGACCACAGGTCCCGGGAGCAACAAATCAAAAAACCGGATGGGATCTCCGAATTGATTGATGGCCTCAAAGTCGGGAGCAAGTTCACCTAGCCGCACGGCCGCATCCTAGGCGGGTGAGACCCTACGATCTGTGACCATGCGCGGACATCCACAACTTGATGATTTAGGCCCAGCTCTTCCTCGAGATCGCTGGACCTTGGTCGATGCCGTCCGCACTCAAGCTTCCGTCTACGGTCACCGCGATTTCTTGTCCTTTGAGGACGGCAGCAGCCTTTCGTTTTTTGACTTCGACCGACTCTCTGACTGCCTCGCTACTGCGTTAAGTGACCTTGGTTTGGGCGCCGGGGAACGTCTGTTGGCGCTGTTAACAAACAGTCGGGAGTTCATGCTGATGATGATCGCTACTCACAAGCTCCGGGCAGTGTTTGTTCCCATCAACACTGAGCTTCGCGGAAGCTTTCTCCAACATCAGGTTCACAACAGTTCACCGCGCGTCATTGTCGCTGAGGATGGCCTGATTGAACGTTTTGCCGACGTCGACACTTCAAAAGTTGACATACACACGGTGATTCGTGTCGCCGAGGGAACCTCAACCGGTAACCCATTACCCGATTCGTTAGCGGGGATACGCCATCTCCGCATTGATGAACTCTTAGACACGACACCACGCCCAGAAGTGCTGGCTGAGCCCCAACCAAGTGACGTGTGCACGATCATGTACACCTCAGGCACGACCGGGCCATCCAAAGGCGTTTTGATGCCTCAAGGGCACTGTTACTTGTTCGGTCTGGGCACCGTGGCAGCGATGGAGCTAACCGAAGACGATCGCTATTTTTGTTGCATGCCGTTGTTCCATGCCAACGGCTTATTCATGCAGGTGTATGCGTCACTTCTGGCCGGCGCGTCGTGCCACGTAACGAAACGATTCAGCGTGACCGACTGGCTCGATGTAGTTCGCGAAGAACAAATAACGGTAACCAATGCGCTTGGTGTAATGCCAGAGTTCATCTTTCGCAGTCCCGAATCACCCCACGATCGCGATCACCAGCTATCTCGCATCCTCGCGATTCCTGTCGCTGAAGAGTGGGGGTCAGCGATGGAGGAACGATTCGGGGTTGTTTTGCGTCAAGGCTTCGGCATGACTGAAGTCAACATGGTTAGTTACAGCGATGTTGACGATCCGGTTTTGCCTGGCTGCGCTGGCCTACCATTGACAGATTTTTTTGAAGTAATCATCGCTGATCCGTCTACCGACATTGAGGTGCCGAGAACTGAGATCGGCGAAATCTTGGTGCGTCCAAAGGTGCCTTTTTGTTTCAACGTCGGTTATTTCAATATGCCCGAAAAAACGGTGGAGGCGTGGCGAAATCTCTGGTTTCACACCGGTGACGCGGGTCGTATGGATAACGACGGCAGATTGTTCTTCGTTGACAGAATCAAAGATCGGATTCGAAGAAGAGGCGAAAACATTTCTTCATATGAGCTAGAGCAGGCCTTAAACGAGCATCCGGCGGTCACCGAGTCGGCGGCTGTGGGGCTAAGGGTGTCTGGGGCAGGCGGCGAAGACGAAATTAAGGCGGTTCTGGCACTCCACGGCGTCGCACCTACGCCCTCCGAGTTTCTTGATTGGTGCGTTCCGAGAATGCCACGCCATATGGTGCCGAGATATCTCGAATTCGTCACGGAGCTAGATAAGACCGCGTCGGGGAAGATCCGAAAGCAGGCGATACGCGACGCTGGGGTGACGAGTGAAACTTGGGACCGTGAGTCGGTGGGATACGTCGTTCGGCGGGGCTGATTGTTAAAAGTAGTTACCCCAGGCTGTGACGCCATGGAATCCGCCGTCTACCAAGATTGTTTGACCCGTGATGTACGCGGCGTCGTCGCCCGCTAAGAAAGCGACAACAGAGCCTATTTCTTCGGGCTCACCCCATCGACCTAGCGCTATGTGGCTTGCTAAGCCATCCGCCAATCCGGGTGTTTTGCGCCCTTGTTCCCACATTTCGGTGATGATCAGACCTGGGGCCACCGCGTTTACTCTTATGCCGAATTTCCCTAGTTGAGCTGCTTGGCTGCGGGTGAGGGAGTCAAGCGCTGCTTTGGTCGCACCATAGGTCGGAAGCTCGGCGACTCCAGTCGCTCCAGCTACCGATGACATGTGGATGATCGACCCGCGTCCGCGGTCGGCCATTTGGCGAGAGAGGGCTTTCGTGGTTTCAAGCGGTGCGTGGTAGTTGACACGCATCACCATCTCATCCTCGTCTTTGATTTCGCCGATGCCAGCATTATTGACGAGGATGTCGACACCACCCAAGGCTTTCACTGCTGATGCTGCCAACTCGGCGCCAGCACCTGGTTTCGTTAGATCTATGGGGAGTACCACCGGATCGTTGGCTAGCTCCGCAGCCACCCGGAACAGGTCGTCTTCTGAGCGGGCCGCGAGCGCCACTCGAGCTCCTTGCTCACAGAGTGCCCGGGCGCAATGTTCACCTATACCGCGGCTCGCACCCGTAACAAGCGCTAGCCGTCCCTCAAGTTTCCCCATGGCGTTCCCCTTTCCGCGCTGCGAGTCTTGCAGCACTGTAATGTTCACGCTCTGAAAGACTGGCACCGTGAATGATCCGCTAGTTGTCGAAGTCACACGGGGCTCCAGCGTGGAGAGCCGCCATCTAGTCGACGTGGCGTTAGTTGATGGCGTCGGCAAAACGGTTGACGGGTGGGGTGAATTCGATCGACCGACGTTGCCTCGTTCATCGCTAAAACCCATTCAAGCAACACCCCTAATCACCGAAGGCATCGCCGACGCGGCTGGTCTTACGAACGAACAACTCGCCATCGCGTGTTCTAGTCACAACGGTGAGACCCGCCACGTTCAAGTTGTTGATCGTTGGTTAGAAACGATAGGGGTGTCCCACCGCGTTCTGGAATGCGGGGCCCATTTCCCCAGTGACTCTGTCGCAGCACGCAACCTTGTTTTGGCTGGCGTCGAGCCAGATAGCCGACACAACAACTGCTCAGGTAAACACACGGGATTCGTTGCGGTATCGAACTACTTTGAGTTGGACCCATCGGGTTACATTTCTCCTGAACATCCCGTGATGAAGGACTTCATAACTCCAGCCGTTGAGGATTTCTGTCGGGTCGACCTAAGCAGGCAAACACCAAGCGTGGATGGCTGCGGGGTCCCCGTGTGGTCGATACCTCTCCATCATCTGGCCGTCGGATGGTCGCAGCTTCGGACACGAGGAGCGGGGAGCCGGCTCCTACAGGCAATGGTCCGCGAACCATTCCTCGTCGCTGGTTCGGGTCGTGCATGCACCCGTTTAATCGAGTCCGCCGATGGCACCGCTGTCGTCAAGACCGGCGCCGAAGGCGTGTTTTGTGGGGTCGATCTTCGACAAGGCTTTGCGTTCGCCCTTAAAGCTCGCGATGGTCACGCTCGGGCAGCAGAAACAGCAGCTGAATGGATACTCGACCATCTGGGTTGCATCGAACATGCGTCTCCGAAAGTTCTACAGAACTGGGCTGGCACAAACGTCGGGGAAATCCGAATCGCTTCTAGGGGCCGATGAAGTGGTAGCCAACTCTCAGTTATTGATGGAACTTGAAGCCCGACTGGATCCTAAATGTATTCAATCCGACGTTGATGTGATCGCAGCGTACGCCCAGGACCGAGCGGTTTTCGAGGGCGCTGGTAGCGCTGCGGTGCTCGTCATGCCCCGCTCAACGGCGGAGGTCGTAGCAGCAGTTGAGGCAGCTAAATCGGCAGGCGTTCCGATTGTCCCTAGGGGAGCTGGAACCGGTCTCACCGGTGCAGCCAACGCTACCGATGGATGCGTTTTGCTGTCCCTCCATCGCATGAATCAGATTCTAGAAATCGATGCCATAAACCGAATGTGCCGAGTTCAGCCAGGGGTCATCAACTCAGATTTAAAAGGCGCAGTCGCCAAGCACGGTCTTTTCTACCCTCCAGATCCGGCGTCGTTCGAAATGTCATCGGTCGGAGGCAACGTGGCAACCAACGCTGGTGGGCTGTGCTGTGTCAAATACGGAGTTACCCGCGATTACGTAATCGGTCTCGAAGTCGTTCTCGCTAGTGGCGTAGTAATTCGAACGGGCCGTCAGACACTTAAATCCACGACCGGCTTAGATCTGACAGGCCTTTTTGTTGGGTCAGAAGGTGTTTTGGGAGTTATTACCGAGATCACATTGAAGTTGGTGCCCTCTCCCCCACCTCCTGCAACGGCAGTCGCCTATTTCGACCAGCTCCCGCACGCAGGCGAAACCATCATCGAGGTCTTTAAGCAAGGACACGAGCCGTCCATGATGGAGATCTTGGATCGGGCCAGTCTCCGACAGGTAGACGCTGTCTACAACATGGGCCTTGATGTAGATGCTGCCTGCCTTCTTCTGATTCAAACATCAGGTGATCAAGCTGTCGCTTCGATTGAAGCTATTGCGAACATCTGTCGGACGGCAGGCGCGACCTATGTAGCTCATGTCGACGACCCCGAAGAGGGCGAGATGCTGGTTGAGGTTCGAAGACGAGTGTGGCCGGCGTTCGAACATCTCGGAAAAGCGATGCTTCCCGAAGATGTCGCCGTGCCGCGTCAGCATTTGCCTGAGCTGATGGCTGGCATCGTTGCTATTGGAGAGCGCCACGAGTTAGAGCTCCCCACTATCGGTCACGCGGGAGACGGCAATATGCATCCACTTCTTATCTTCAATGGCGAAGACAAGAACGAAGTTGAACGAGTAAGAACGGCGTTTGCCGAGATCGTGAAACTCGCGCTCAGCCTTGGTGGCACTATTGCGGCCGAACACGGCGTCGGGACGCTGAAGCGAGCATTCGTATCTGAAGAGATAGGCCCGGCTGAACTTGGGACCATGGAAGTAATCCGAGCGGCGTTAGATCCTGACCGTCGATTCAACCCAGGTAAGAAGCTTTAACTTATTTAAGATCTGGTCGCAGCATTACTCTGCCGGTCGTTTTTCGACCAGACAAGTCCACGAGACCGCCCATAAGTTCCTCTAGACGTAGCTCTCTACTCACCAGCGGGTCCAGCGTTCCGTTACTCACCATCTCCCACAGTTGGGAATAGCACTCGTCAAGCACTTCATCCATGCGACCCTTGTATCCGCCCATGTGAACACCTACTACCGAGTAGTTCTTGACGAGGAGGTGGTTGGCTGGAGCGCTAGGGATATCCCCGCTCGCGAATCCGATCACCAGCAGACGGCCTTCCCATGCGACGAGACGTCTCGCTACGTCGAAGTAATCACCACCAACTGGGTCATAAATCAGATCGCAACCTCTACCCGAGGTGGCGTCCATCACTTTTTCATAGAGGTCTTCGGAGTTGTAGTCCACGACCACGTCCGCCCCGAGTGATCTACAAACCTCAACTTTGTCGCTTCCTCCTGCAGCAGCAATAACAGTGCAGCCGTGCACTTTCGCCATTTGAACGGCCGCTGATCCGACCCCTCCTGCCGCGGCGAGAACGAGAACCGTTTCTCCCGGCTGCATGTGTCCTCGCCTATGGAGAGCTGTCCATCCAGTGCCGTATATAACATTCATCGCCGATGCGACAGGCAGAGACACATTTGCGGGCACGATGCGCATCTCTTCGGCGCGCACGAGCGCTTCTTCGGCATAACCACCCCATCCAGATGTGGTCATCCCAAGGACGCGGTCACCTGGCTTCAGATCGCATTGGGGTCCGGCCTCAACGACCGTCCCAGCCACACTCATGCCCGGCGTGAATGGGGGATCTAAGCGGACTTGGTATTGGCCCTGGCATTGCAAAATGTCAGCGAAGTTTAAATCGCTAGCCGACACTGCAACTCGTGCCTCTCCTGCGCCCGGAGTTGGCGATTCGATCTCTTGCAGCGAGAGAACATCCCACGGGTCGCCTAGTTCGCTGAGTCGCCACGCTCTCATGGGGCCTCCTTGGAGTTTTCGTCTGGAGGGCACCGTACCAACCAACTTCTTGCGCAGTGGGAGTAAGTTCAAGTCATGACTAGCTCCTCGCCTGAGATCGCAGTTGTTGGAGCTGGCGTTGCTGGGGCGTCGGCGGCGTATCGCTTAAGTGAACTCGGGTTCAAAAGCCATGTGTACGAAACTGAAGGGCACCCAGGTGGACGGATGGCAGCCACTGTGATCAATGAAGCCAAGTTTGATCATGGAGCGCAATTTTTCACGACTCGAGGCCACAGATTTCAGTCTGCGGTCGATGCCGCAGCCGCAGATGGGGCGGTCAAGGTTTGGACACACGGCTTTGATGAACCTCCAGATGGTTACGAACGATGGTGCGGTGTGCCTGACATGACGGCCTTGGCGAGTTGGCTCTTAGCCAAGGCTGATGTAATGGTTCATTTCGGTCAACCGGTCGACAATCTCAAACATCTAAACGCCTCGGCAATCGTCCTCACCCCACCGGTTCCTGTAAGCCTCGCTCTCGCACAGCATTCCGATCTCGAACCACCAGAAAATCTTCTGAACAGACTAAGAAACGTCGAATATAAGCGCACCATCGCAGTGCTTTTCTCCTTGCAAGAACACCCCAGAGGTCTGCCGAGCCACGGAGGGATTCAGTTTGTAGATGACCCTGAATTAGCTTTTATCGCCGACAACGCCACAAAAGGGGTGAGCGAATCTCCAGCGGTCACTGTTCATCTGTCAAACGACGCAAGTTTGGCTCTTTGGAACCAACCTGATCACGAACTAACCGAGTTCGCCTCCGAATACCTCGAAGCCAAGATTGGTGCTGTCGTTTCGCTCGGCAGCGTGGTGAAACGTTGGCGTTACGCCGGTCCAGTGCAGGTCCTCGAAGAATCAGCGTTCTTGTGGGGTAACCAACCTCTAATCGCCATGGCCGGAGAGGCGTTCAACGGTCCCAAGGTCGAAGGTGCTTTTGATTCAGGCAGGTACGCGGCCGAAAAGATCGCTGAGCTCCTCTCTTGAAGAGCGGCCGTGCACGGAGGGACGTCAAAAGATGAGCCGCGCCGACCACATAGCTGGCCTGGAGGTGGGGCGTCTCACTCCAGTTGACATCGAATACTTTTTCAGGACCCTTCAGCCGCGTGTTCCCAACAGAGTGAGCGAGGATCACCAGGCTCTCCTTAGCCAGCTTCACTTACGTCTGCACAATTTGGCGGTGTATCTGGGCGACCCGTTAGCTGTTTCGTTCGATCACAACGACGTCAGCAAAGTTGTGTCGTCCATTGGTGAGCGACTTGAGAGGATGAAACGACGCGAATGGCGTGCACGCATCGCAGGCATCAAAGTTCTGCAGCACTTACGTCTTGAAATCGGGGAAATCTCCGCTGACCTCTACCAAATGTCTACCGGATGATTCTGTTTGCCAGCGCGGCCTAACGTTGGGGCCCGGAAGGGGATCACTATGTCGTTCACATCAAGTGACCATGAAGAAATTCGACAATTGTTAGCTCGTTACAACTTCGCGATCGACTTTGGAGACATCGACAGTTGGGTACAGACATTCACTTCAGATGGAGTGTTCAGTTGTTTAGGTATGCCAGAGGGCGCTCCGTTGGGAGGCACTCACCGAGGCGCCGATGCTCTTCGAACGTACGCCGAGACTCATTTTTCGATTAATCAAGGCCGAGCTCGGCATTGGAACTGGAATTTACTCATTGAGGGGAACAACGATTCGGCAACTATGCAGTGTTACCTCAACGCGTATAGCGCCGGGCAGGGCGACACCGCTCTATTCAGAGTCACTGGTATGTACAGAGATCGAATGGTACGCACCGATGACGGCTGGAAATTCATCGAACGCGAAGTCACCATTGACCCGGCGTGAATGACAGTTTGAGATGATCACAACATCGTTGACATACGCTTGTGAAAAGACGGCTGAGGGGGCACTGTGTCAGTAACTGAAGCTTCAACGGGTTTGATTCCTGTGCTGGACCTTCAAGCACTAGTCGACGGCGAGCCCGACGGAATTCAAGACTTGGCGTTGGAGTTACGTCAGGCCTTACAAAAGGTCGGGTTCTTCTCCATCGTCAACCATGGGGTGTCGTGGAGTTTGGTGGAAGACATTTACAGCGCCACTCAAACCTTGCACGCTCTCCCACAGACAGAAAAAGACGCCATCACGATGGACCGCACACACGGTGGATACCTCGGGATGGGGGCCGGAACCTCATATGCAAGCGAGATAGCAGGAGAAGACCGCAAACCAAATCAAAACGAGGCGTTCTTCGTTCACGAAGGCGGGTACCGGGAAAGCAACCAATACCCGGACCTCACTGGCTTTAAAGAACTGACGGCCTCCTACATTCGCAACATGGAGGGTTTAGCTAACTCGTTGATGACGTTACTGGCGTTGTCATTAGGTCTCGACGCTAGTTTTTTCGCTAAAGATTTCGACGTTCCAAGCGTGACTCTTCGCATGTCGCACTACCCGGTAATGCAGTACACCGATAATGAGTGGGGGCTCGCTCCTCACACCGACAGTTCTATATTCACGTTCTTACCGGTCAACGACACCCCAGGTCTTGAGGTTCGACCAGATGGACACGACTGGATCCAACCATCAGTAATTCCGTGTTCGTTTTTGGTGAATAGTGGCGACATGCTGAAACGGTGGACTAATGGCGGTTATTTGTCGACCGCTCACCGGGCAAGCAACTTGTCCAATGTTGATCGCTATGCCGTGCCGTTCTTCTATGGACCTAGAGACGACGCAGTAGTTGACCCCGTTCCCACAACAGTGTCCGAAAGTAATCCCAGCAGATATGAGCCCATTACCTACGGCGATTACCAACGCTGGTTCATTGACAGAAATTACAGAAAAATGACCGGGCAAATAGCTTCCGAAACTCCGCCATAAAGTAAACCGACCGTCAAGCAAGACAGCTGAGCGTGGAGTTACTCCGGCCAGGTTCTCGATAGATCGAGGACAAGCTATTCCGATACCTTCCGGCGGCGGATCTTT
>LWDU01038708.1_pt1 | contig 29758 bp, 27 predicted proteins | sample 727161 | NCBI WGS metagenome assembly LWDU01 (sample SAMN04566230, study PRJNA314399) | hydrothermal vent metagenome | isolation source: deep sea hydrothermal plume seawater | place: Mexico: Gulf of California, Guaymas Basin | collected 2004-07-11
GATGTGCTCACCGGCACCGCCCAAATGGTGGTCGGTGCAGTTGGCGTAGCGGTCTCCAACGATGTGCCATGGTTTGGCACGCAAGCAAACCAAACTTCTTTGGCTCCCAACTTAGTAGTGGCCTCACAGGTCTACCACTGGGAAGTAGTGCTTGAAGAAATGTTGGCTTTGCGTGACAGCGGAACCAAAGGCGGGCAAGCCTTCGAGTTGAACATGGCCAACGGTGGCCTGGTAATTGAGTTCAACGACGGCTACAGCCTTCCGGCCGACGTAAAAGCTGCCGCAGAAGCAGCCATTGCGGAAAAGTCCGCAGGCTAAATAATCACGATTAAGTCTCTTTGGGGTGGCGGGTTTTTGCCCGCCGCCCCAAATGAGAACCACAATAATAGAGAACATTTATGACCAGCACCTCAGACAATCTTTTAGAAATGCGTGGCATCACCAAACGCTTCCCTGGCGTAGTGGCCAACGATCAGATAGATTTCGACGTGCGTTACGGCGAAGTCCACACTCTGCTGGGCGAAAATGGTGCCGGCAAAAGCACCTTGGTAAAAATACTTTTTGGTCTTTACCAAGCCGACGAAGGCGATTTTTTGCTCCGCGGTAAACCCGCACACATTATTTCTCCCGCCGAGGCCATTACCGCTCGCATCGGCATGATTCATCAGCACTTCATGCTGGTCCCTACCCTTACCGTGGCCGAAAACGTAGCTTTGGGGCTTTCTTCTTCTCGGCGACCTTTTACTGATATTGACGCTGTTTCGGTTCGTATCGATGAGATCTCTCAAGAACATGGGCTGGCCGTTGACCCTTCGACCCTCGTGGCTCACCTCTCGGTAGGTGAACGCCAGCGAGTGGAAATCATCAAAGCCCTTTACCGAGATGCCGAACTGCTGGTTTTGGATGAACCCACCGCAGTTTTGACCCCCAACGAGGTGGACGACCTTTTCGTTATTTTGCGGCGCATGGCCGACAACGGACGAGGCCTAATTTTTATTTCTCACAAACTGCGTGAAGTTATGGCGTTAAGCGACCGCATAACTGTGCTGCGCAATGGCCAGGTTGTGGGCGCCACCACCCCTGCCGAAACTGATCGTCAACAACTGGCCGAGATGATGGTGGGGCGAGCCGTGCGCCTCACCCCCGAGCTTCCTCCTGCCCAAACTACAGAAACCCGTCTCAGTGTTTCTGGCTTGACCGTCAAAGGCGATGACGAAATGGTCGCCGTAAACAACTTGTCGCTAGATCTGCATGCCGGAGAGATACTGGGTATTGCCGGGGTGTCAGGCAACGGGCAACGGGAGTTGGCCGAAGCCATCGCTGGCCTACGGTCACCAGAAAACGGCCACCTCACCCTAAACGGCGCCAAAATAGACAAAAGCACGACCCGGAAACGCCGGGACCTTGGCTTGGGGTTCATCCCCGAAGAACGCATCCCCGATGGAGCGGTGGCAGAATTTTCGGTGAGTGAAAACTTGATTCTGGTTGATCACCAAAGCGAAGCATTCGTCACTAAGGGTCTTTTAAACCAAAAAGCTATCGAAAAGCACAGCACGCAACTGGTGGAAGACTTTGCTGTTAAAACCCCCAGCGTAGAAACCCCCACCTCAAGTTTGTCGGGCGGAAACATCCAAAAAATAATTCTGGCCCGCGAATTGGCCGCTCACCCCACAGTGCTTTTGGCTTGCCAACCCACCCGTGGCGTAGACATTGGTGCCGCAGAGTACATCCACAACCGGTTGATAGAACAGCGTTCGTTGGGCACCGCAACCATTTTGATCTCCGAAGACCTCGATGAAGTACTCGGCCTTTCGGACCGCATCGCTGTCATGTACGAAGGCCAAATCATCGCCATAGTGGACCGCCAAGATGCCGAACGCAGCCAAATAGGCCTCCTCATGGCCGGCGTCACCGACTAGCCGCCCTTTAAGTCGCGGTCATGTGGGGGCTGACCCCACGTGACGGTGTTAGGTGAAAAGGGTTAGGCGAAAAGCAGCCAGACGCCTTGGATCAGGCGCCAACTGAGGTAAATCACTGCGGCCCCTACGAATACCCAGAAATGCCAAGGGACCTTTTGCGAAGCCGCAGGTTTGCCTTCAGCGTCAGAAACCTTGTCGCCGCATTTTGGACAGGTGCCCATAACCGACACCGAGTTGGGGCTCAAATATTTTGCGCAGGGCTCACACCACGGCATGGCGGTCAGGTTTTGCGGATAGCCAAAATAGCTATGTCGTCTTCGACCCCGCCCAAACTAAAATCGTTAGCGGCATCCAACAGTTGCTTGCACAAAACCGCTGGTTCGATACCAGGATCACGGCGAATAGCGTTACCAATGCGTTCCTCACCAAACATTTCGTCCCCATCACGAGCCTCGGTCAAACCATCGGTGTACATGACCGCCATGTCGTCGTGTTCCATAGGGATCTCTCGACTGAAATAAGTTCCGCCAGGGTCCAACATAAGCAACGGCCCCGTAGAACGCAAAGGCTGCACCTCACGCTGATGCCACAAAAAAGTAGCCGGGTGGCCCGCCGAGGCATAACGCATGGTTTTCGCCTCAGTATCGAACACCAAAACCACTAAAGAAATAAACTCTTCCGAACGATCAACCGACGACATTTGCCGGTTGAGTTCCTCTAATGCCTGAGCCGGGTCACGAAACTGGCGTAAGAAAGTTCGCAGCAAATACTTTGCTTGGAAAGCAGTAATGGACGATTCAATACCGTGGCCAGAAACGTCGCCGATGACCGCCGCCATTCGAGTCGGGCTGGCTTGGAATACATCAAAAAAATCACCCGACATCAAACCGGAACCCGCTTGATAAACCCGACCCACATCAAACCCCGAAAAAGCCGGGAGTTCATCGGGCGCTAACCGTCCGGCCCACGCTTTAGGGGCCAGTTTTTCTTGGCTAAGCGCTTCTTGAGCTCGGCGTTCAATATCTATGCGTTGACGGGCCAAACGGGCTTCACGCACCGCATTACGAGCCCATGCGGTAGAAACCAAAGCAGGAACCGCCACCAAAGCAAACACCCAAGTAGCGGGTGCTACGGCGTTGGCAAAAAAAGCGACGGCCAGCAAACCATAAAGCAAAGCGGCGTGAGCTTCTTTACGAAAGTGCGACCACGCCAGGGTGTAGGCATCGGGAGCCTCTTCAGGGTCGATGCGATGCACCAAACGTTGGCGATGACGCGCCGAACGAACCCAACTAAGGGTGGCGGCCAAACAAATCAAGCCCACGACGGCAAGTACCGGGGTGTCCATGACTGGCTATCGTATCCCAAAGGGATAGCTGTCGTCTCTCACTGCGTTTTAAACCCGTAAAAAGAGCAACGAACCTATTCGGAGCGTTTTCTGACCCGTACTTTGATGGGGGTGGCCCCCAACTCGAGATCTTCGCGTAAACGCCGCTCTAAATACCGCAACCAAGTGCGTGGCAACTCATAGTTGACAAACAAAGTAAAGGTCGGTGGGTCAGTGGCCCCTTGGGTGGCGTAAAGCACTCGGGCGCCACCGGGCGCGGGTTGTGCTTGCTGGGCTGCCCGAATCACATCATTTACCCGACGGGTCGGAATGCGGGTGCGGTAGCTCTCAATGGTGTCGGCCAGTGCCGGCCACAAACGGGTCACGTTTTTTCCGGTCAGGGCACTGATTTTAATTACCGGCGCAGCGCCGACAAAATGGAGTTTCATCCCTACTTGGTCAGATACATCGGCTCGTGTTTCGGCATCGCAGAGGTCCCATTTGTTGAGCAGAACGACGACCGGGCAACCGGCGGCATCTACCCGTTCGGCTAAGCGTTGATCCTGATGGGTGACCCCAACGGTGGAATCGATAACCAGCAGCGCTACATCGGCGGCATCGGCGGCTTTTAGGGCCCGAACCAGCGAATAGTATTCGGTGTCTTCGTCAATACGGGCTTTGCGGCGCATACCGGCCGTGTCGATAAAACGTACCGGCCCGTATTCGCTTTCTACCACGGTGTCGATGGCGTCTCGGGTGGTTCCCGGGCGATCATGAACCACCGCTCGGTCTTCGCCAATCAACCGGTTAAACAACGTGGATTTGCCCACATTGGGGCGACCCACCAGCGAAACCGAAATAATGCGATCTTCTTCTTCGTCAACTTCTGGTTCTGGTTGGGGCTCCGGTAACAAAGCAATCAGGCGGTCCAGCATGTCGCCGGTACCGCGCCCATGAAGAGCACTAATAGAAGCCGGTTCGCCCAGCCCCAGTGACATAAGTTCCCAGACCACTGCTTCGTGGCTCCGGTCATCAACCTTGTTGGCTACCAAAATAACTTGTTCGGTGCGTTGACGCAGCAAAGCCGCCACTTTGGCGTCGTCGTCGGTTATGCCCACCGTGGAATCCACCACAAACAAAATAACGTCAGCGTCTTTAATAGCTTTTTCACTTTGACGGCTTACTTTTTCGTCAAGGTCATCGCCCCCGGCTATCCATCCACCGGTATCCACCAGGGTGAACTCACGGTCCAGCCATGAAGCTTCGACCTCTTTGCGGTCGCGGGTTACCCCGGGGCGTTCTTCCACAATGGCTTCGCGCCGACCGACGATGCGGTTCATAAGCGTTGATTTGCCCACGTTAGGGCGGCCCACGATGGCCACGACTGGGTTCATGTTGAGACTCCTTGTTTCAGCGCTTTTCGCAGCGCTCCCCCATCGGTCGGGATCACCTCAACGCGACGGGGCAGGTCCGCTGGGGTGAGATCGTCGAGAAAACGGCCGCCGCTGAGGCACACATCAGGCAACAAGTACCGGTGGCCTTCAGGTTCGTCGTTTAATACTCGGATCAAATCCTCACCGACCATCAAGCCGGTTACCCCTACGTTGCCTCCGAAAAACTGGTTTTCCACCGTGACAACCCGCACATCACTACGCCCCACCTCAGCCACTAGGGGTTCAACAATGGGCGCACCGAGCGGGCCGGTCAATACAGCCACCGGGGCTTGGCGACGTGCTCCGATGCTTACTGGGGTATCGGCAGTTCTCGGTGCCCGGTAGCCCTGAGCCGGGGCGCCGTCTACTGAAGCAAAGAAGCCTGATTTTTGGCTGCGTATCTGGTGATCGGTGTCGTGAAATTCCATTTCGAAGCCGCGGGCCATGCCGATGCCATCTTCGTGCATAGAAAAATCACCATACGTCTCAGCGGGGGGAAAAGGCCGGCCGGCCAGCAGGTAGTACTCGTCGGCGGCGTAAACCAAACGATGCCCCAGCGTTGATAAAAAATGTTCTTGCCATTCATCAACCAGGTCCACCACTACTCGGGCTTCGTCAACGGTGTGGGGGCGCATACGTTTTTCGTCGGTGTGGCGGCTTACCCCCAACGGCACCACGCACAGGCTGGCCAACTCGGGAAAACGGTCGGCTACCCCGGCCAACGTGTCTTCTAACCATGCTCCGTCGTTGACTCCCGGGCAGACCACTACTTGGCCGTGCACTGTCACGTCATGATCCAAAAGGGCCCGCAGCCAACGCAGGCTGGTGGCTCCCCTCCGGTTGCGTAGCATTTCGGTACGTTTGCCGGGGTCTGTGGCGTGGATGCTGACGTACAGAGGGCTGAGGTTTTCGGTAATGACTCGTTCAAGGTCCGCTTCGGTAAAACGGGTCAAGGTGGTGAAGTTTCCGTAAAGAAACGACAAACGGTAGTCGTCGTCTTTGAGCGACAAACTGCGACGCATGCCGGGCGGCAATTGATAGATGAAACAAAACTCGCAGTGATTGTCGCAAGTACGTACTTGGTCAAAGAGCGGGCTATCTACTTCAATACCCAACGGGGCGCCCGCCATTTTTTCTATGGTCAAGGCTTGGTGCTGGCCGTTACGTTCTATATCAAGGGTCACCAAGGGCTCATCAACCAGCAGTTGATACTGGATGACGTCACGAGGCACTTGTTCGTTGATACTGAGGATGAGGTCTCCGGCCACCACGCCCGCTCCGGCAGCCGGCGAATCGGTGGCAACGTCGACCACTACAGGAGCGGACATACCTTCAGGCTACCGATGCGGCGGCTTGGTGGCGGTAAAGTCTTGGTTATGACCGTAGACCAAGTGTTACTGGCCGACCCGCGAGGGTTTTGCGCCGGTGTAGAAATGGCCATTAAGGCATTGGCTTGGATGGTTCGAGCCTTTGACGAACCGGTCTACTGCTACCACGAGATTGTGCACAACAAAATTGTTGTCGAGCGTTTCGAAGCTCAGGGCGTGGTGTTTGTAGACAGCATCGACGAGGTGCCTCTAGGCGCTCCGGTCATGTTGTCGGCTCATGGTTCGGCACCCAAAGTTGTTTCTCAAGCCGCCCAAGTAGGCGGGTTTACCGTTGATGCGGTATGCCCGTTGGTGACCAAAGTGCATCATGAAGTAAAAATTCGCAGCAAGCAGGGTTACCAAGTGGTCTATGTGGGCCACGCCGGCCACGAAGAAGCCGAAGGCACTATTGCCGTAGCCCCAGAAATCATGCACCGGGTGGAACGCCCCGAAGAAGTCGCCGACCTCGCCGACTTGGGCGACCAAGTGGCTTTGCTAGCCCAAACAACTTTGAGCCATCGAGACTGGGAAGGGGTGGTAGAAGCAGCCCAAGAACGGTGGCCACATTTATGGTCGCCGGGGCGCAGCGACTTGTGTTTTGCTACCACTAACCGTCAAGCCGCTTTGTTGGCTCTGGTGGATCGCTGCGACGCTGTGGTGGTGATCGGCTCTACCAATAGTTCCAACACACGGGCTTTGGTCAAACTGGCCGAACAAGCCAACGGCCCTCGAGTGGTGTGGATCAACCGGGCCGCCGAGTTACCCGATGACCTTTCTGGCGTGGTCGGGGTTACCGCCGGAGCATCGGCCCCTGAAGAAACCGTTGATGCGGTGTTGGCTGCTTTAAACCCGACGCAAGGCGTGGAGTTGGTGCGGTACACCGAAGAAGACGAGTACTTTCCGCCGCCCCGTAATCTGCGCAACTTGTTGGCTGCTTTACGAGGGTTCGGCGGCTTAGGTTTTGGCGCTCCCCCGGCCCCGCAACATTTTGACGACCGATCGCTTGACGCCTCGGTGACTTTAAAAACCCTCGGGGTTTAGTTTTCTTCAGGCTCCGGCAAAGCGGGGCGGCCTGCTAAGCGTTGCGCTTCGTCAAACACCACTTGCATGGCTTGGCGCAACTCTTCGGTGAAATCAGTAACTGCTTGACGAGGCACCCGGCCTTCAAAAGTAGGCGGGTAAAGCGGCTCACCCAACACCATGTACACCTTGACCGGTTTGATCATGGACGACCCGGGGCGCATGGAATAATCGGTGCCGGCCAACCCCATGGGCACAATGGGCACCCCGGCTCGTAAGGCCACAAAGGCCGGGCCGGCGTGCATTTCTTCGGCTTTGATAACCGGGCCGTGTCTTCTGGTGCCTTCCGGGAACATTACCAACGGGTCGCCCAGTTCAAGCACTTCTTGGCAAGCCCGTAACGCGGCCCGGTCGGCGGTGCCGCGCTCTACCGGAAAACCCCCCACCAGGCTTAAGAACCAACCCAACGGACGGTTGCGCCACATGGCTTCTTTGCCTAAAAAACGTTGCCGGCGAGCGGTCACCATGCCCCCCACCGGGGTGTCGAGGTAAGACCGGTGCACCGGAGACAAAATGTACGGCTCTTCTTTGGGCAGATTTTTGCCGCCCACTACTTTGAAACGGAAATAAACTTTACAAATCAACCAAAGCAGCGTCCAAAAAAACCGGTAAGTGGCTCGCTCCACCCAAGTCATTTGTCGGCCCATCTCTCTCATCTGAGCAGGCCTCTCATTTGAGTAGGCCTACCACGTGGTCCACCACTTGGTCAATGGTCATAGTCGAAGTGTCGACCACCACCGACCCTTCGGCTTCTACCAACGGGCTGGCTTTCCGTTGAGAATCCACTTCGTCTCGACGGCCAAGGTCGGCCGCCACGGCAACCACATCTTCTCCGCCGGCTTCGGCGGCTCGGCGTTGGGCCCGCACCTCTTCCGAAGCGGTTAAATAGATTTTGAGCGCCGCATCAGGAAAAACCACCGAACCAATGTCACGGCCTTCCATGACCCCACCGTTACGGTCTTGCGCCCACTGGCGCTGGCGTTGCACCATTTCGGCCCGCACCGCCGGCAAAGCCGCCACCACGCTGACCGCTTGGGTAACTTCAGTCCCTCGGATGGCTTCGGTGGCGTCGACCCCGTTCACCACACACGACGATTGGTCTAACTGCAGATCAAGAGTTTGCGCTACCGCCAATACCGCATCGGTATCGGCCAGGTTGAGGCCACCACTTAAAGCAGCAAAAGCCACCGCCCGATACATGGCCCCGGTATCAAGGTAAGCCAAACCTAAACGGGCAGCCACGGCTTTCGCCACCGTGGATTTTCCCGACCCTGCTGGCCCATCAATGGCGATGACCTGCATATCAGACGTCTGTGCTTCGCAACATGGCTAAATCTTGCCCGAAATTTGGGTAACTGGTGGCCACCGCATCCCAATCCGAGATTCTGGTGCTGCCAGAAGCCACCAAACCGGCAATAGCCCCGGCCATAGCAATGCGGTGATCGCGGTGTGTTTCTATAAGGCCCCCAGCCAATGGGCCGCCGGTTACTGCCATTTGGTCGCCGGTTACCTCAACCTGTGCGCCCAGAGCCACCAGCATGGCTTCTACGGTGGCCAGGCGGTCGCTTTCTTTTACCCGCAGTTCAGCCAAGCCTTCGAACACCGTGGTGCCGATGGCACAAGCGGCGGCGATAGCTAGCACCGGTACTTCATCTACGAGGCCCGGTACTTCGGCGGCCGTCACCGTGGTGGCCTCCAACGGGCCAGAACATACGGTGAGGTCGCCAGAAACTGGGTCGTGGGTTAAGTCGGCGCCCATGCGCTTAAGCACCTCGACGAAACCGGTGCGAGCCGGGCCCTGATACACATTTTCGACAACCACCGCTGAGCCGTCCACGATGGCCGCTCCCACCGCCCAAAAGGCAGATTGCGAAGGGTCGCCCGCTACTTGGTGGGTGAAGGCTTGTGGTCGCCCGGGTTGCACGGTCACCGAAAGCCCCTCAACGGTTACCTCAAGACCGCAGGCTGCCATTAGTTCTTCGGTGTGGGCACGACTGATGCTGGGTTCTCTAACGGTGGTGGGGCCTTGAGCATTGAGACCGGCCAGCAGCACCGCACTTTTTACTTGAGCGCTGGCCACCGGCATAACGTATTCAATGCCCGACAAGGGGCTGGCAGAAATAGTCAACGGCGCATGGCCTTGCCCATCGACGCTAGTCACGATGGCCCCCATAGCGGTTAACGGGTCGATAATACGATCCATGGGGCGGCTACGAATAGAGGCATCGCCGTCCAAGGTGGCTTCAATGCCTAACCCAGCCAGCAACCCAGCCAACAAACGCATGCCGGTACCGGAGTTCCCCACGTCCAAGGCTTCCGGCGGCGAAACCAGCGTTCCGCCGTTGATTACCAATACCTCGCCGTCTTGAGTTACTTGTGCGCCGAGGGCTTCAATAATGGCCAAGGTGCACAGCACGTCTTGGCCGTTGCTTAAGCCAGTGATGCGAGATTCGCCGTGGGCCAAAGCAGCCAACATAAGTACCCGGTGAGAGATGGACTTATCGCCTGGCACCTGCACTCGGCCTTTTAGCGGGCCGCCCGGTGAAACCTGATGGCTGGTCATGCCAGCGGTTGCGAGGTTGGCCGGTAACCGCTAGCCATCAAACCGCCTTTAAGTCGTTCCCCCAGAGAGGCTTCGACGATAAGCAAAGCCACCCCGCGGTCGCCTTCCGAAGAGTGAGCAATTTCTAGGTCGTAGATGTTGACGTCAAGGTCGGTAGCCAAAGCAAAGATGGCCGCTAACTCACCTTGACGGTCCAGTACTGGCACCCGCACCTCCACCAACTCAGAAGGTCGGGGAGCACCGGTGGGCAGGCTAATGCGGGCCGTGCGGGCTCGTTCGAGGCGTTGCAACAATGCCGGACGGTCAGATTGTGCGACCTCTTCACGGACGGCAGACAGGTCATTTATTAAAGAATCCAGCACTTCGGTGATCGCTGCCTGGTTTTCGGCGCAAATATCGGGCCAAATACCGGGGTGCCCGGCGGCGATACGGGTCATGTCGCGAAAACCGCCAGCGGCCAACCGCAACACGGCGTAATGCTCTTCGGAACTCGCAGTGGCTAAACCCATCAGAGTGGCCGCGGTGAGGTGCGGCACGTGCGACACAATGGCTACCAGCGCATCGTGGCGACTTGGCGACAAGGTCACCACTTCGGCCCCTAGCGAGGCCACCACCTGGCGCACTGCGGCGAACACTTGGTCATCAGTGGTTTCGGTGGGGGTCAACACCCAGTTGCTGTCGGCGAACATGTCGGAGCGTGCCCCATCTACGCCTTCTTGTTCTGAGCCGGCCATGGGGTGGCCGCCTACAAAACGAGGGTCATTTACGGCGGCCACTAAGGCGGCTTTAACGCTGCCCGCATCGGTCACCAAGGCTTGGGGTGCTTCGGCCAGCGCTTGGCCGGCTACTTCGGCGATCAAAGCCACCGGGGTGGCCACAAAAACTATTTCCGCTTGGTCATCCCAACCAATGGTGTCAATGGCGCCGAGTTCCAAACCGCTATCCAGATGCCCTTGGTGCGGGTCTACGCCGCTGACTTGCCAGCCTTGTTGGCGCAGGGCCATACCGATAGAGCCTCCGATGAGGCCCACCCCGGCCACCGTGGCGCGGCGTTTCATGTAGTTACCTGCGGTTTCTGCATGGCCTGATGCTAGCGGGCTTCCGGCGCTGCACCGGCAGTATTATCGGTGATCAGCCACCACTTGTTGCAAGGAGCGCAGTTCATCCACGGTGAGTTCTCGCCAGTCACCGGGGCTGAGTTGGCGATCCACCAGCGGGCCGATGCGGGTACGGATCAAACGCTCCACCGGGTGGCCTACCGCGGCACACATGCGGCGCACTTGCCGGTTACGGCCTTCGTGAATGGTCAAACGGATCATTCGGTCATCTACCAACGAGGCTTTGGCGGGCGCCGTCATGCCGTCATCAAGTTCTACGCCTTCGCGTAGTTGCCGCAAAGCAGCCCGTGAAGGCTCGCTTTCTACCACGGCAACATATTCTTTTTCGACGCCGAAAGAAGGGTGAGTCAACCGGTGGGTTAACTCGCCATCGTTGGTGAGTAGCAACAAACCTTCGGTATCGAAGTCCAGGCGACCTACCGGAAACACCCGGGGCTCGTCAGGTACCAAGCCCACCACGGTGGGTCGGTCTTGAGGATCGTCGGCGGTGGTGACCACCCCGGTGGGCTTGTTGAGTACGTAATAAACCAGGTCGGGGCGCACCCCTATGGGCATGCCGTCTACGGTAACCACGGCGATTTCGGCGTCCACTCGTTGACCCAATACGGCGACTTCGCCGTCCACTTTTACTCGGCCGGCGGCAATGAGGTCATCGCACACCCGTCGGCTACCAAAGCCCACGCGGGCTAATACTTTTTGCAGGCGCAACGGTTCGTCAGCAGGCTGAGTGTTTTTAGTTGTGGGGGGCATGGTTAAGGCCTTTGGAAGAGTTGTTGATTTATTTCGGTTGGCCAAGGTTTGCCTAAGAGCCGGTTAGCGGCCAGTTCGCCCAGGGCCGAAGCACACTTGGCGGCGTAGCCGTTGCCGGCGATCAGGGCGCTGACCCGGTCGGTCAGGTTATCAATAATGGGGTGACCGGTTTCAGTGTAGGTGGTTACGCACGGAGCGGTTCGGCTGCCCAGCACCTTGAGGTTGGGGATGAAGTCGAAAAGTAATTGTTTTTGGTGGGGTTCCATAGCTAAGTCGCCGTCGCTGCGAAACCAGTCAGCGATTTGTGACGGGCTAAGGTGTTTGCGTTCTCGGGTGATGCCGACTTTCATAATGGTGCGACCATCGGGCTGCGGTTTGGGCGGCAGCACATAAAAGCTTCGGTCTTTGTCTTCAGTTTTGACAATAATGCTGGGCAGGCCAGCCAAACGTTGCGCCTCTTCCGTAGACAGTTCAAAATGGATAATGGTGCGGGTGCCTACCGTTAAGTCCAGTTGGTTGGCTGGCGTATCGCCGTAGGCAAAAAACGGGCCGGTGGCCAGCACTACCCGTTGAGCCGCAAACTCCCCCGCTGAGGTTTCGAGAGTCACGTTGCCGTTTTGTTCTTTCACCGCACCAACCAAAGCGTCTACCACGGTGGTTCCGGCTTGTTCAGCGGCCGCCCCTTCGGCTCGCACATAGGCTCGGGGGTCAATATGGCCGGCGCCGGTGGCTTGAAAAATCCCCGGCAAATCAGCCGGTGGCGACAGTGCAGTAAACTCTTGCGCTACTTCTTCGGGGGAAAACTGTTGGCAACCCAAGTTGAGGTTCTGGTCGGAGGCTGCCATTACCGCCACCTCTTCGGCCGGACCCAACCACAGGTGACCCACATCGTGCAAAATCTTTTCACCGGTCAGGTTTTCTAAATGGCGAATTTGCGGCAGCGCTCGATGGCTCAGCCAGGCCTTTACTGGGTTGGGGTCAACGATTCGAGCGATACGAGTGTCGTCGTGGTGGCTAGCGAAAACTCCGTCATGTTTTTTACGATCAACCGGTTCGCTTTGCCCAACTAATAAAACGTTGACTCCGGCTTCGGCCAAAAACCAGGCGCAGGCACTGCCCATCATCCCTCGGCCCACCACGGCAACCTCAAAGGTTTTACCGGCCATGGTTACTCTGTCGCAGCAGTTGGTGATTCTTCGGTGGGGGTATCGTTAACCTCGGCTTCCACCTCGACCACTGGTTCAGGGTCCGCTCGCAAACCACGCTCCAAAGCTTCTACGACTTCGGCGCCGGGAACAAAATCTCCTAAGGGCGGAAGCTCAGCCAACCCGTCGAGGCCCATGCGTTCTAAAAATTCTTGAGTGGTACCAAACAAAAAGGCATTCCCGGGGCCTGAGTCGCGAGACAACTCATCGATGTAGCCGCGTTGTTGCAAAGTACGCATTACCCCGTCGGCATCCACCCCACGAATTGCCGACACTTGGGCCCGAGAAATCGGTTGTTTGTAAGCCACGATGGCCAAGGTTTCTAGTGCGGCGGCCGTTAACCGTGAACTTTGGCCTTCCAACACGAAGCGCTCCACCCAAGGTGCTTGGTCCGGGTGGCTTTGGTAGCGGTAACCGCCAGCCACGCGTTGCAAAACAAAGCCCCGATCTTCACGTTCGTAGTCGGCGACCAAGGTTTCACAAAGCGCTTCTATGTCGGCGGTGGGGATTTCCAGCAACTGCGCCAACAAGTTGGGGGACACCGGGTCAATAGCTACCATCAAAATGGACTCAATGGCTTGTCGGGTGGCCAGTGCTTCAGTTTCTTCCATGGGTTAGCCCTCGTAAGCGTCAATTAACTCGACGTCGGCTGGGCCACTGTTGGGCGCCCACCACAGGTGAATGTCGCCAAAACTGGCTGGTTGGTCAAGTTCGATGACCCCTTGTTTAAAGAGTTCTAGTACCGCTAAGAAACGCACCACCAACTCAATGCGATCCACTAAACCCGTGGTGAGTTTGCGGAACGAAATGGTGCCCTGGGCAGGGATTTCGTCGACCAGTTCAATCACCGCATCGGCCACGCTGGCCCGTATGGGGGCAATGTGTTCGGTGTTGATGTGCACCGTAGGTTTCGGAATGATCGCCGTGTAGTAGGCCCGGCGTAAATCCAGCGGCGTGATTCCGCCCAACAAGTCGGGAGCCAAAGACAAAAACTGGTCTTCGAGGCCGGCCCGGCGAGGCCACGAAAGGGCCGCCATTTGGGCCATTCGCTTGAGCACGGTGGCCGCATCTTTGAAGGTTTTGCATTCCAACAAACGAGCCAGCAGCAAATCTCGTTCTTCCCACAAGCCAAACTCGTCGTCTAAGTCGTCGCGTTGCTTGTCGGGCAAAAGGCGGCGGGTTTTGAGTTCCACCAAAATGGCGGCAATCAACAAAAACTCGGTAGCTAACTCGAGGTCAACGTTTTCTAGGCGTTCTAATTCCGCCAAAAAGGCGTCCACTACGGTGGTTAACGACACGTCGTAGAGCTCTACCTCTTCTTTGAGGATCAAATGCAACAACAGGTCAAAAGGTCCATCAAAGACTGGAGTATTTACGGTCACGCTCACCCCTTGACCCTAGAGAATCCTTAGCCCCGCGCGGTGTATGGCAAAGGAGTTTCTGAGAAAACTGTCCCCCACCGGGCCGGCCGGGGCACTAGCCTGCAAGCCTATGACACGTGTTTTTTCTGGTATTAAACCTTCCGGCTCTGTTCACCTCGGAAATTACCTCGGCGCGCTACGCAATTGGGCGGCCATGCAAGGCGATGCCGACACCGTTTATTGCGTGGTTGACCTGCATGCTTTGACCGTTCCCCAAGACCCTGGAGAGCTGCGGGCCTCCACCTTGTCGCTGGCCCAAATGCTGATCGCTATTGGCATTGACCCGGAGCGCAGCACCTTGTTTATCCAAAGCCATGTTTCTGAACACACCGAATGCGCTTGGCTTATGGAATGCACCGCCTCGTTTGGCGAGTTACGGCGCATGACCCAGTTCAAAGACAAGTCAGAAAAAGCCAAGTTTGTCTCGGGCGGATTATTCACCTACCCGGCCTTGCAAGCCAGCGACATTATTTTGTACGACACCGACCAAGTGCCGGTGGGCGAAGACCAACGCCAGCACATCGAACTAACCCGTGACTTGGCTGAACGGTTCAACAATCGTTACGGGCAAACTTTCGTAGTGCCCGAAGCGGTGGTGCCGACTGCTGGCGCCCGGGTCATGGACTTACAAAACCCTGAAAACAAAATGTCAAAGTCGGAAGACAGCCCGCAGGGTTCGGTTTCGTTGCTTGATGAGCCAGCGGCTATTGAAAAGAAGTTCAAACGAGCGGTGACCGACAGCGACAACGAGGTGCGTTACGACCCAGCCACCAAGCCGGGGGTGTCTAACTTGTTGTCGATTTTGGGGGCTGCTACTGGGCAAAGCCCCGCCGCTGCAGCCAACGGCATTGAACGCTACGGCGATTTAAAAGCCGCTACCGCTGAAGCAGTCATCGAGTTGCTGCGCCCCGTACAAGCTCGTTACCACGAACTCGCAGCCGACCCGGCAGAAACCAGCCGTTTGCTGGCCGTGGGCGCCGACAAAGCCCGCACCATCGCCCGAGCCACCTTGGATCGCGCCCACCAAAACCTCGGACTCCTGGCGCCTTAAGCCTTAATCGTCGTCGGCTTTCCAGAGAACGGCCGCATATTCAGTTTCGACTGTCCACTGGTTTGCCGGCCGGTGGTGTTCGCCAGCCCACGCCACGGTTAACGGGTCGCTTCCTGCTTCGGTCAGCAACCTGAACCCTTGGTCAGGGTGGGTGAGGTAGCGGCCCAAATCGCCTCGAATATCCGTTTGTTTTGCCCATGCCTGATGGCGGCCGGTAGTGGTCATCGCAGCCAGCAAGGTGGCGGCCACCCGACCAAAGGTGCCCAAACTGCTGGTTACCTTGCCCACATCGTGAAGCAGAGCAGCGGCCATCACTTCTCGGGGAGCACCAGGGAGTTCAGATCGCACCCGGCCAGCCACCCCAAAAGCGTGCGCCTGGTCGGCTTTACTCATGCGCTGCCATAAGGCTTGTTCTGTCGGCAGTAAACAATTCTCTACCCATTGAACATCAGTTGGGGTCAATGGTTGAGCCCGCAAAGCCCCAAAAAACCTCCCTACCAGATGGCTCAGTCTATTTTTTCTCGGCATGGCATTCCTTTGGGCGCAACCTCGTGGTTTCTTATTTAAGTTCGCTTGACAAGCAATTTAGCCCCTCCCATCTATTGTCAATGGCGACAGATTGGGGCATTCATTGCCCCAGGTGGCGCAAGGCGGCGAGGAGGCCAATAACTGTTTTGGCGTCGGTGATGGTGCCGTCAGCAATCATGGCCGACACTTGGTGCAAAGGCACCCGTTCAACAGTGAGGTATTCCTCTTCCACGCTGACCGCTATTGCCTCGGCGGGCACCAGTTCGGTGGCCAAATACACCGTGGTGAGTTCATCGCAAAAGCCGCCCGAGTTATGAAAAACCACCAACTCGGTTAACTGCGGAGCGTCAAACCCTGCTTCTTCAATGAGTTCTCGGCGGGCTGCATCGGGACGAGACTCCCCCGGCACATCAAGTTTGCCGGCCGGTAACTCCAACATTTCGGTGTCTAACGCCGGTCGGTATTGGCGCACCAAGATCACCTCGTCACCATCGATGGCAACCACCGCTACTGCCCCGGGGTGACGCACTACATCTCGGGAAATTTGTTCACCTTGCGGGCCTTCAAAGGTGGCTTCAGCCAAGGTAATGACATAGCCCTCGTGGAGAACCGTTTCGCCGGTTTGGCGAAAACCCGCAGTCATCGTTAAGCGTCAGTGGTGGCGTCCACCGTCAACAACTGCGGGTTGCGGCCCTCAGCGCGTTGCAACGCTGCTTCCATAAAACCCAAAAACAGTGGAGCGGGCCGGGTCGGGCGACTCTTGAACTCTGGGTGGGCTTGCGTCGCTACCCAGAACGGGTGGTTTTTAAGTTCGATGAACTCCACCAAACGCCCATCGGGAGACTCGCCAGAACACACAAAATCGTTGTCGTCGTATTGGCTGCGATAACGCGGGTTGAATTCATAGCGATGACGATGACGCTCGGACACCACTTCTTCGCCGTACATTTTCGCTACCTGAGAGCCAGGCTGCAACTGCGCTACATAAGCGCCCAAGCGCATGGTGCCCCCCAGGTCGGTGACGTCGCGTTGCGAATCCATGAGGTCAATAACTGGGTGCGGGGTTGATGGCTCGAATTCGCTGGAGTGCGCTCGCTCAAGGCCTAAAGCATTCCGCCCGTACTCAATGGTCATACATTGCAGGCCCAAGCAAAGCCCCAAACAAGGGACATCATTTTCTCGGGCATAACCGGCAGCGGCAATTTTGCCTTCAACCCCCCGCTCACCAAAGCCACCAGGAATAACGATGCCGTCAAGGTTGCGTAGTCGATCTTCGGTGAGTAATCCTTCTACGTCTTCGGCTTGTATCCAGTCGATCTCTACGTCGGCACCCAACTGAATGCCCGCATGCTTAAGTGACTCCACCACCGAAAGGTAGGCGTCTACCAAACTCACGTATTTACCAATCAAACCAACACGCACCGGGCTGGTGGCCGCTTCAACCTTACGGTTGAGTTCAATCCATTCCGTCAGGTCGGGCGGGCCAGCATCGATACGTAACAAATCGCAGATTACGTTGTCGAGGCCTTCTTCGTGAATGACCAACGGGATTTCGTAAAGACTTGATGCATCTGGAGCGTTGACCACAGCCTCGGCGGGCACCGAAGATAGGTTGGCAATTTTACGGGCCAAATTGTTACCGATAGGTTCGTCGCTGCGGCACACAATGGCATCAGGTTGGATACCCCGGCTGCGCAGTTCGATAACTGAGTGCTGGGTCGGCTTGGTTTTGTGCTCCCCCGAGGGGGCAATGTAAGGCACCAAGGTGACGTGCACGTAACACACGTTGTCTCGGCCCACGTCGAGGCGAAACTGGCGAATGGCTTCCAGGAAAGGCAAAATCTCAATATCGCCTACCGTGCCGCCCACTTCGGTGATGACCACATCCACGTCGTCCGAAGCCAAGGCGCTAATCCGCCGTTTGATCTCATCGGTAATGTGTGGAATAACCTGCACGGTACGGCCCAGGTAATCGCCCCGCCGTTCGGCCGCCAATACCGTGGAATAGATCGATCCCGTAGTGGCGTTGGAATCACGGGTCAAGTTTTCGTCAATAAAGCGTTCGTAATGGCCAAGGTCTAAATCGGTTTCTCCGCCATCATCGGTAACAAAAACTTCGCCGTGTTCAAAAGGGTTAAGCGTGCCCGGGTCCACGTTGATGTACGGGTCCAATTTTTGGATTACTACCCGGAGGCCACGCTGTTTAAGGAGTCGTCCTAGCGAGGCGGCGGTTAGCCCCTTGCCGAGTGAGCTGGCCACTCCGCCCGTTACAAAAATGTGTTTGGTCACGGAAGGTCAACTTATCGCTTTACGTTGCGTCGCGCGCGGAGTGCGCCGAGGTTTGTTGATTATCACGATGGCCCCAACACCGCTGCGGCGGCCAAAAGTTCAGACGCATGTTGCTGAGCGGCGCTACTGTCGGGCGACCCCGACAGCATGCGAGACAGTTCCACAATGCGTTGGTCAGAATCTAAAGGCTCCACGGTGGCTCGAGCGGTCTGGCCATCATCCACCTTATTTACCTTGAGTTGCTGGTCGGCGCAGGCCGCCACTTGCGCCAAGTGGGTGACCACCAATACTTGATGTCCTTCTGCGAGAGAAGCCAAAGCGGCACCGATACTGTGCGCTGCCTCGCCTCCTACTCCGGCATCCACTTCATCAAAAACCATAGTGGGGGGCGCTTTTGTAATTACTTGACGTAGCGCCAACATGACTCGTGCCAATTCGCCACCGGAGGCCACCTTGGCCAGGGGCAGCAGCGACGACCCAGAGTTAGCGGCCAGCAATAAACAAACCTCAGCCCCGGATTCGCCTTCTACCTCTACGGCCATTACCGCAGCGGCCATAGCCAACTGGCGCAAAAATTGCTGCACCTGGGCAGCAAGGTCTGGGGCCGCTCGGCGGCGGGCTGCCAGAACCACGGCGGCGGCTTGCATCCGTGCTGCTTCGGCCGCCAAGCGCTGGGCATCCAAGGCGGCCGCTCGGGCTTCATGATCTAAAAGGTCGTCTAAACGTTCGGCGGCTTCTCGGTGATACGCCATCACCGCTGCTAAATCCACCCCGTATTTTCGACGTAACTCAGACAAACGGTGCCGGCGTTGCACGATCGCTTCAAGGCGTTGTGGGTCTTCTTCGACCCCGTCGGTGGTAGCCCGGAGCTCTGACGCCACATCGGTTAACTCGGCTAACAACCCATGCAACCGGCCCGTCAAGTCAACAAATGGCGCCCGGTCGCTCAGGTTGTTGAGTGCCACCCCGAGGCCTTCAGAAACGTCGCTGTCCCCATCTAAAAGTTGCAACGCAGCAATCGCTGCTTCACGGTGTGCGGTGGCATCGCCCAACAGAGACTCGTCTTTGGCCAATTGGTCATCTTCGCTCGCATCATCAATGGCTGCTACATCGAGTTCTTCTACTTGAAAACGAAGCAGGTCTATTTCTCGAGCCCTCGCCCGTTCGTCGCCTCCCATAGCAGCCAGTTGATCATCTATTGCCAGCAACTCGGCTTCTGCTTCTTGCAGAGGGCTTAGGTCAATGCCGCCAAATCGATCTAAGGCCGCTCGCTGTTCTTTAGCGGTCAAAAGGCTTTGGTGGGCATGCTGGCCATGCAAGTTCACCAAGTCGCCTCCTCGGTCAGCCAAGGCCGCCGCGGTGGCCAACTGGCCATTGATATACGCCCTGCTCCGGCCCTCTTTGGGTACCACCCGTCGCAACACCACCTCATGATCGCCATCAGTGAAGCGGCCTTCCACCGAGGCCTCCGCACAGCCTTGGCGCACCATAGATGGGTCAGCGCGGCCCCCCAGCAGTAGTTCAATAGCCCCCACCACCATGGTTTTACCGGCCCCGGTTTCCCCGGTCACCGCCACCAAGCCGGCGCCCAACAAAACCGTCGATTCTTCTATCACCCCAAGGTTGGTGACCCGTAGTTCGCAAAGCATGTGAGCATCTTGCCACGACCCTGTGACAGTCCGGTGGCATTAGCATTTTGTTCCCGGCTCACCTCGCCGGAGCGGCCAGCATTAAGGTGGTGACATGCCATGGAACAAACTTGCTCAACGGGCTTCTCGGGCCTCCCACGATTTAGTTGGCTGGATATTCTGGGACCCCCAGGCCATAAATAACTATGCCGACCTTGGGGTGCCCGACGGGGCGGGTTACTACGTGGCCACCCGTTTCGGCCCGCTAGCCGCCGCCGGTAACGAAGTAGTAGCGGCCACCGCTTACTCAATTAACCCGGTATTCCTCGGCATGGCTTTAGACATTTGCCGCCAACACACCGATTTTTCCTCAGCCACGGCGGCCCGAGATGCTGCGGTGGTGCCAGGGCTCAACAGAATTGACCCAGCCATTGCTGAGCGACTCGCTCCACTCGCCGAACCCCTCTGGACAGTGGCCGATCAACTCCACTCCGGAGCCCGAGCACTTTTTGCTGCTCACCGTGCGCAGCCACGACCCGGGGACGACCAACTTGCGCTCTCTGCCTGGCTGGCCGTCAACTGCCTGCGGGAATGGCGAGGCGACACCCACTGGGCACTCTGTGCCGCCGCCGACCTCGACGCCGCCGAAGTCGGCCTCTTGAACAACGCCATGGTGGAGGGCTACGACGCAGAATGGATTGCCCGTAGCCGAGGCGCCGACGATCACGCCATTGACCAAGGATGGCGGCGACTGGCCGCCAAGGGTTTCGCCGCTAATCGTTCGCTCACCGATGCTGGCCAGCGGTTTCGCCAAGAACTCGAAGACCACACCGATCAACTCTGTGGGCAAATGTGGCAGTTGCTCAGCGAATCACTCACCGTTGAACTCTGCGAACTGGCCGAACCACACCACCAAGCTTTCCTGGACCGCATTGACGCCACCGCCGGTCCTCTCTGGATGCCCGCAGCTCGCAACTAACCAGAAAGCGCCTCGTTGAGAACGGCTCGGGCCTGTTCTAAGTTTTTTACCCCGTTGAACTCGGGATGCACACTTTGCGAAGCCAAGGGCAGCAGCGCATCACCTTCACCAAGTACTGAAACTAGTGCCGTGCTACGGAATCGTGGGCCAAGGTTTTGGTCCACCACATAAAAGAACAAATACTCGGCACCCACAGCCCAATGGTCGGGGCCGATCCCGTTGGTCCGCAACTCTGCGGTGCGTACCAACGTTTTTGACTGCACTTGATAGCCGCCAATGGCTTCGACCACCGTCACCTCCCCCGCCTGTGCCGACCCGGCGTATACCTCAAGAAGTTCAAAAACTAAACCCAACCGCTCCTCAGCGAAATCCGGGTTGTCGCCCTCCACGCCCGTGTCGATAACTCGATGCTGATCGGTTACCTCTTGCAACACCGCTCGCACCACCACATCGCCTTCTTTAATCAGTTGGGCAACCGGCGTGACCTGTTCACAAGCCGAAGAATCAATAACCGACAAAACCTCATCATTGGTCGCCCCATCAGTTCAGCAAGCAACCACTAAGAACGCTAGGCAAAACACTCCCAAAAAGCTTCTCAACATAGCACGCACTATAAAAGGTCTTTCAGCGGTCTTCGAGGCCAAACTTAGTTTTAAGCACCCGAGCAAAATGGTGTTGACCAAAAGTAACCAACCGCGCCACCCGATCAGCGGCCGTCACCACCACCTGGTCTCCCTCGCTGACCACCGCTTGTTCACGGCCATCAACATTGCAAATCGCCGGACGATCCCCCAGCACCTCAAGACAGACCTCGGTAGAAGGCGCCAACACCATGGTGCGATCAAACAACATGTGGGCCGACACTGGGGTGACCTGCAACGAGCGATGGGTAGCGTCAACAATGGGCCCCTGCGCCGAAAACGCATAAGCCGTCGATCCGGTAGGAGAAGCCACAATCAACCCGTCGGCCACATACGAAGTAAAGAACTCGCCATCTAAAGCCACCCCCACCCGAATAGTCGGGCCATGGCGTTCAACCACCACCTCGTTTAACGCATGATCAACCGCCACCACCGTGCCATCGGCTCGCCGCACCTCCACCCGAAGCATCATGCGGTCTTCCAACCGGCAATCTCCCGCCAAAACCTTACTGACCGCTTGTTGCACCTCACCGGGTTCGCAAGCCGTCAAATAACCCAAGTGGCCAAAGTTGACCCCCAAAACCGGAACCGGGGCGCCATCCAACAAATCCACGGCCCGCAATATTGAACCATCACCGCCCAGGCTCACTATTAAATCCAAACCAGTAATGGTCTCCGAAGAAAGCGGATGACGCACTTCATGGCCCTGCTTGGTCAACCAACCAGCTAAATCGGCCGCCTGAATAATCGCTTCACTACGGTGCTCATGGACCACCAAACCAACGGCCGCCATTAGCGAACTTCCGCTTGATGAACCAACGCTTCGGCATCCCAAGAAGACGCCGTCGCCCCGGCCACTACATGAATAAGAAACTCCACGTTGCCCTCCGCGCCCGTTATTGGTGAAACCATGCCCCCCATGATGGCCGCTCCCGCGCTCCGAACCGACGTTTCCACCTGATTAAGCACCCGAAGCCAAACCGCCGGGTCGCTAATAACGCCTTTCCCGCTGTCTACTTCGGCCTTATCTGCTTCAAACTGAGGCTTCACCAACATGACCAAAGATGCTCCCTCTTTAACCAACGCCAACAGCTGCGTCACGACCGTACGCAGCGAAATAAACGACAAATCAGTAACCAACAAGTCAAACGGGACGTTCAAGGTTTGTTGATCGACAAGGCGAACGTTGGTTTGTTCACGCACCGTCACCCGAGAATCAGTGCGGAGTTTCTGGTGAAGTTGCCCCCGACCGACATCCAAAGCAGTCACCGCCGCTGCTCCCTGTTGCAAGAGACAATCAGTGAAACCACCAGTGCTTGACCCCACATCAATAACCCTAAGCCCGTCAGGGTCAATGACAAATCTCGCCAAAGCTGCTTCAAGTTTTAGCCCGCCTCGGCTCACAAACTTGGGTGGCGGTGCAGCAACCACCACCGCTTGGGACGGTTCCACCAGTCGGGTCACCTTGTCGGCCGGCGCACCATCGACCGTAACCCGGCCTTCATCGACTAATTCCTGGGCCTGCTCCGGGCTATCAGCAAGACCGCGCCGCACCATTTCTCGGTCTAAGCGGCGGCGAGTCAACGCAAATACTCCTCCACCAAAGCCGGCAAATCGGCATGCACGGTGTCGGGTTGAGGGGTCACCGGCAAATGCTCTTCGGTGGTGACCCCGCTGAGCACCAAAGCAAACTTCCAGTTCAACGCTTGGGCCAACAAACCATCGGTGTCGGGGCGATCCCCCACCACGATGCCTTCCGTACCCGCCGACTCAATAACCAGATCACAAATAGATTGATGAGGCTTCCCGGCCACCTCAGGAGTCACGCCGGTAGCGGCCTGCAGAGCAGCAACAATGCTTCCCGCCCCAGCCCGAATACCATCTTCGGCCGGGTAGGTGACGTCCATGTTGGTGGCCAACAAACGGGCTCCCCCAAGCACGGCACGAATACCCGCCGAAAGTCCCCAATAATCAAAATGTTCATGAAAGCCCACCACCACGGTGTCTACCGGGCCGTCATCAACCATTACGGCGCCTTGTGCCTCAATTTCTTCACGACACCCGGCCCCACACATACCCAGTATACGTTCGCCGGGCTGCACCATTTTCGCCACGGCCATCGCCGAAGAAATAACCCCGCCTCGAGCGTCAATACCGTGATGAGCCAACCTTGCTTCTAAATCCACTATTCGGCTACCCGAGTTATTGGTAACAAACAACACCGTTTCACCGGCATCTTGAAGAGCCGTCACTGCTTCGGCAGCCCCCGGGATGCGGTCAGTACCTAGCCATACCACACCATCAAGATCTAAAGCCCAGCCCATAAAAGTTAGTGATCAAACTTCCCAAGTGGGTTGCGAACGCAGCAAAGAGGCGATGTCGCCCTTGCCGCTCTCGGCCGCAACTGCAGCTACTTGCGTAGCCATTGCCGCACCATACTCAGCTCGTTTTGCCGCACGGAACACCCCAACCGGAGTAGGGGTAGTCGGCCCAGCAGCCAAACGAGACAAAGCAAACGCCGTGGAGGGGTCTTGGCGGGTTTCGTCATGAACCAAAAGGGCATCAAGGCCCACATCAGCAACATTGGCGATCTCTACCCCGCCGTCACAACTCACTACGCCGTACTGGCCTTCGCTACCAAATTGAATGCGCTCGCCGTGCCGTAAATCGATCAGCATGTCGTCACGAACATCTTTTTTAGTAATGGTGCTAAATGCACCATCGTTGAAAACATTACAGTTTTGATAGACCTCGACCAGCGAAGCCCCGTCGTGTTCATAGGCACGGCGGAACATTTCTTGCATGTGCTTACGGTCCATGTCATGGGTGCGAGCCACAAAACTTGCTTCAGCGCCCAAAGCCAAACTTACGGGGTTAAAGGGTTCGGCAATAAGACCAACTGGAGATGACTTAGTGACCTTGCCGGTTTCGCTAGTGGGCGAGAACTGACCTTTGGTCAAGCCATAAATCTGATTATTGAACAACAAGATGTTGATGTTGATGTTGCGTCGCAAAGCGTGAATCAAATGGTTGCCGCCAATGGACAACATGTCGCCGTCGCCACCGATAACCCACACATCAAGTTCTGGGCGAGCCATAGCTAAGCCAGTAGCAATAGCGGGTGCTCGACCATGAATGCTATGCATGCCATAAGTGTTCATGTAATAAGGCAACCGAGCAGCACAACCAATGCCCGAAATGAATACCGTGTTCTCTCGGCGTACTCCGAGTTCCGGCATCAAAAGTTGCAAAGCGGTGAGGATTGAATAATCGCCGCAACCCGGGCACCAACGCACCTCTTGATCGCTTTGCCAATCAGCGCGTTTGGTCTCTGGAACAACTTCGTTGTTCATGGTGGCGGTCATTGCTTGGCCTCCCCGTTCATCGTTTCTAATATGGTTGTTTCAAGTTCTCCCGCAGTGAAAGGCTGGCCTGACACTTTGCTGATGGACTGCGCATCTACCAAGAACTCGGCGCGAATCATCAAACTAAGTTGACCCAAATTCATTTCTGGAATCAACACGTGGGTACGACCTTTAAGCACTTCACCGAGATTGGCTGGAAACGGATTGAGGTGGGTCAAATGGGCGTGAGCAATCTTGTGACCCTCGCCGCGCAAGCGGCCCAAGGCACTGGTGATAGCACCCCAAGTGGAGCCCCAACCCAAGATGAGTACATCGGCATCTACATCACCGACTACTTCTACATCGGGCACCTCTATGCGGCGTATACGCTCCGCACGAATTTCCACCATTTTGGCGTGATTGGTGGGGTCATAACTAATGTTGCCCGAGCCATCTTCTTTTTCGATTCCCCCAATGCGATGCATCAGGTCAGGGGTGCCAGGGATCGCCATCGACCGAACCAATTTTTCGTCACGCAAATATGGCCAATATTCGTCTTCGCCGTCCGCATTTTTATGGTTGAACTCGGTGGTGTAAGTGACCTCAATAGGTTCAAGATCGTCAACATCAGGCAAACGCCATGGTTCAGACCCGTTGGCGAGATAGCCATCAGAAAGCAACATGACAGGAGTCCGATGGGTCAAAGCGATCCGGCATGCCTCAATAGCGGCGTTAAAACAATCCGACGGGGTGCGTGGCGCCACGATAGGAATCGGCGATTCACCGTGACGACCATACATGGCCATCAGAAGGTCAGCTGCCTCTGTCTTGGTGGGCAAACCGGTTGATGGTCCACCTCGTTGAATGCTGACAATAACCAACGGAAGTTCTAGCGATAATGCCAAACCCATGGTTTCAGACTTCAAGGCCACACCGGGCCCGCTTGTTGAGGTAATCCCCAGGTGGCCGCCAAAAGAGGCCCCTAAAGCAGCGCCGATACCGGCGATTTCATCCTCTGCTTGAAAAGTAGTTACCCCAAAAGACTTGTGTTTAGCCAACTCATGCAAAATGTCCGTGGCCGGGGTGATGGGGTAGGTACCCAAGAAAATAGGCAAGTTTGCCAGTTGGCCAGCCGCCACCAAACCCCACGACAACGACGTGTTGCCGTTGACGTTGGTGTAAGTCCCCGACTCCAACGGAGCTGCTTTTACGATGACCCGTTGGTCACCTAGCTCAGCGGTCTCGCCATAAATGTGGCCAGCAGAAAATGCTGCTTTGTTAGCAGCAACGATCAAGTCGCGGCCGCCAAACTTGGCATCGATCCAGTCCATGGTTGGTTCCACGGGGCGGCTGTACATCCAAGAGACGAGGCCCAAGGCGAAAAAGTTTTTTGACCGGTCAGCATCTCGAGGCTTAACCCCAAGTTCTTTACAAGCCTCTTTGGTAAGCGAGGTCATAGGCACCGAAATAACTCGACAACCCTTCAAGTCATCGCCTTCTTCTAAGGGGTTATAGTCGTAGCCGGCCTTGGTCAAGTTGCGTTCTTCGAAAGTATCTCGATTAATAATCACCGTGCCGCCAGGAGCTAACCGATGAAGGTCAGACTTTAAAGCTGCCGGGTTCATGGCCACCATTACATCGGGAGCATCCCCGGGAGTCATGATGTCATGATCAGAAATCTGTACTTGAAAAGCCGATACTCCGGCCAAGGTGCCAGCGGGGGCACGAATCTCTGCCGGGTAATCGGGGAAAGTAGCTAAATCGTTGCCGTGCATAGCACTGGCACTAGTGAAGCGATCGCCGGTGAGTTGCATGCCATCGCCAGAGTCGCCAGCGAAGCGAATGATTACCCGGTCAACTGCAGGAACCGTCGGCTCCGTTGCCGTTTCGGTCACGTTATTTCCTCCATTTCCAGCTTCGTTGCTGAAAGTCTTTTGAATCATTAGTTAACGAACGCCGCCACCATAACCCCGTCAACGGCGAGGGGTGACCATAGCGGAACAAAGTTCTGTCTTTCAGGTCACACCCCAAAAGGTCTTGGCCTAAGCCAGGGTGATGGAGTCATCCAAATAGACGTCTTGAATAGCGTTGAGTAACTCCACGCCTTCGGCTCGAGGCCGTTGGAACGCTTTACGCCCGCTGATCAAACCGGTGCCGCCTGCTCGCTTGTTTACCACGGCGGTGGTTACCGCTTCGGCCAGGTCGCTGGCCCCGGAGGACGCTCCCCCACTGTTGATCAAACCAATGCGCCCCATGTAACAGTTCGCTACTTGCCAGCGGCAAAGGTCAATCGGGTGGTCGGTGGTGAGGTCGCTGTACACCGCAGCATGGGTTTTACCAAAACCGTCGAGCGCGTTGTAGCCGCCGTTGTTTTCGGGCAACTTTTGTTTAATGATGTCCGCTTCGATGGTTACTCCAAGGTGGTTGGCTTGGGCGGTGAGGTCGGCTGAGGCGTGGTAGTCCACGCCATCAACTTTGAAACCTGAGTTACGCAAGTAGCACCACAGCACAGTGAACATGCCCAGTTCGTGGGCTCGGGCGAAGGCTTCGCTGACTTCTTGAATTTGGCGGGTTGCTTCGTCGGAACCAAAGTAAATGGTGGCGCCCACGCCGGCTGCTCCAAGGTCAAAGGCTTGGTCGACTGAGCCGTACATGACCTGGTCAAACTTGTTGGGGTAGGTCAACATTTCGTTGTGGTTGATTTTTACGATGAACGGAATGCGATGGGCGTAGCGGCGCGAAACCGAAGCCAACACTCCGTAGGTAGAAGCCACGGCGTTACAACCGCCATCAATGGCTAACTCAACGATGTTGGCGGGGTCGAAGTATTCGGGGTTCGGGGCAAAAGAGGCTGCCGCTGAATGCTCTATACCTTGATCAACGGGGAGGATCGATACATAACCCGACCCGCCTAAACGACCATGATCGTAAAGCGACTGCAAGTTGCGCATGACCTGCGGTGAACGGTCTGAAGGCCCGAACGCTTCGCTGACGTAATCGGGGCCGGGTTGGGTGAGGTCAGCGGCTTTGATGCCGGTGGCCACGTGATCCAAAAGGTAAGCGGCGTTGTCGCCTAACAGAGAAGCGGTATCCACTGGGGAACTCCTTGAAATCGTTTGAGGTGAGCAATGCGCTCATCGCCACAGGTTCTTTCCTGCGATGCATTCACCCTAGACGGCGCGCGCCCCGGCCAAACCCCTTTTGTGAAAAACGACCGTCTTTAACGCAAGCCCTTGAGGCGCTGGTCGACATCGGCAAAACCTGGGGCGGAGCGTTGCACCCACCCAAAAAGGTCACGGGCCCGAGGTATCGAGCCAGATTGTTCGTAAAGATCTGCCAAGGCGTAGGCCCGGCGCAAATGGTGTTCACGGGCCCGTTTAGGAAAGTTCCATCCTTTTTCCATGAGCGCTACTGCTTCTTTGAGTTTGTCTTGATCGGCCAAAGTACCGGCAGCCACCAAACGGCCTTCGGTAACTAAAGCTGCCGATGGCGAAGCATCACGAAGCTCTATCCAGAGTTCGTCGACGTCGGCCCACCAGCCCAAGGCTCGGTAACAGTCTGCCAACACGGGGTGTTGCTCGGTGCTGCCCGTTAGTTCACGGAAGCGTTCCATTTTTTTCGCTGCCTCACGCCAACGGCCCAGGCGGTAAAGAATCAATCCCGACATTTCTACAACTTCGGCAACATCAGGGGCTCGTTCTTCAAGCGAATACAAAGTACGGCGGGCATCAACAAAACGTTCTTCTTGAAAATCTTCTCCGGCATCACGCAAACGCTTAGCGGCTCGGCGGCCTGCCTTGTCGCCCAACAAACGCACCAACATGGTGTCGCCTTCTGGCAGCCGGCGAGGTGCTTCAGGCAAGGGGTCGCGTTTAACCACCACTGTCCTATGGGGTCGGCGAATTGGTTTCTTTATTTTAGAAACAGCAGTCTCTGCTTCTTCTTTTACCCGATCCCAGTTCGGGTTTTCTTCTTCTTCATCTTTTTTGGGACGCCGGTTAGCGGTGCGTTCTTTACGCTCTGGGCTATCTTCGTCTTCCGCTCGTTCTAACCAACCGGCTCCGCGTCGAGCAACTCCGCCCCAAGACTTAGGACCAGTTTTATACGGTTCACGCACCCGGCGGCGGTCTTCTCTCGGTTCGCTTTCCCGTTCGGTGCGTCGACGGTTTACCGCGCTTCGCCCAGCATCACGGTCGTTATCACGGCCGCCACCTGAACGATTTCGGTCATCAGAACGACCCCGATTATCAGAGCGGCCATCACGTGACGAACGGTCGTTACCGCGACTGCCACCCTTGCCGCCGGAGCGACGATCATCAGAACGACCAGAACGGTCAGAGGAAGAAGACATAGGTCGTAAATCTACCGCGTCGAAGAAGCACTGCGACTACTCTGGTCAGGTGTCACCGCCCAACCCATGCCCTCCCCCTCCGCCAAACACCGTCACGTGGGGTCTGACCCCACGTGACTGCGGTGGGAAACGCAAAGGCGCTATAACGCGAACTAGCAGGACCCGAGGGCCCTGCTAGTTGCTTTAGATTAATCCGGCGACGTCCTACTCTCCCAGGGTTTCTCAACCCAAGTACCATCGGCGCTGGCGGGCTTAACTGCCGTGTTCGGAATGGGAACGGGTGTGTCCCCGCCGCCATCGCCACCGAAATCCTTTGTGCCCTCGCTGTCGAAACAACGAGAACTCGATCAATTTTCAATAGAGGTATCCCCTCTAAGTACTCCACAGCGAACACGAGCATCAACCTCGAAAGTTGATGTAATAACCAAGCCCTCGGCCGATTAGTACCGGTCGGCTGAACACATCACTGTGCTTACACCTCCGGCCTATCAACGTGGTGGTCTGCCACGGGCCTTACCCGGTTTCCCGGTGGGAGATCTTATCTTGAAACAGGCTTCCCACTTAGATGCTTTCAGCGGTTATCCCTTCCGTAGGTCGCCAACCAGCCATGCTCCTGGCGGAACAACTGGCACACGAGAGCTACGTCCATCCCGGTCCTCTCGTACTAGGGACAGCATTTCTCAAATCTCCTCCGGCTGCAGAGGATAGGGACCGAACTGTCTCACGACGTTCTAAACCCAGCTCGCGTACCGCTTTAATGGGCGAAC
>LWDU01034356.1_pt1 | contig 29743 bp, 27 predicted proteins | sample 727161 | NCBI WGS metagenome assembly LWDU01 (sample SAMN04566230, study PRJNA314399) | hydrothermal vent metagenome | isolation source: deep sea hydrothermal plume seawater | place: Mexico: Gulf of California, Guaymas Basin | collected 2004-07-11
TTAGGAGCCACTTCTATAAGAATCGGCACTAAAATTTTCGGTGAACGTGAAACTAATAAAAGTTAGTATATATGCAAAAAGAAATTTTTAATATTATAGGTTTTAGTGCTGATCCCATAATCAATACAGCGCTTAAGTCTCTTATAACAGCTATAAAATGTAAGCCTATAATTATAAATGATTATGAAGAAATGCTGGAAAAGATAGAAAAAGAAGATATCAAGGCCATTTTGGTAGATGAATATGTTATTCATAAAGGCCAAAGAGTTCATATTAAAAAGGTGTTTAAAAATTATAAACATAAAATACCAATTATATGTGTATTAGAAAATTTGATGGATATGCAAGAGTTTCATCCATTTAAACAGTATTTCCAAAAACCTATAAATGCTAATACTTTAAAAAATTATCTATCTCCTTATTTTGGGAGCAAACATGTTGGTAAAGTTAATCCATTAATAAGAATAGGTAATTTTGATTTTGATAAAAAGTTAAATACGCTTGTTGATGAAAAAAATAATATTATTAATCTTACTCATTTAGAATCTAAACTGCTATTAACGTTTTTTAAAAACTTTAATAAAACTTTAAGTGAAAAGTTTTTGCTTAAAAATGTTTGGGGCTATTCTTCACATGTAAATTCTAATACGATAAAAACCCATATATGGAGGCTTAGAAAAAAAATTTCTAAAGAGCATAATACTAGTTTTGATTTAGAAACTGCCAATAATGGTTATGTTCTAAAACTAAGATAATTTTTTAAAAGAGTTAATGTCTATGTTTTAGTTGACGGATTATTTGTGGTTTTTTGAATGGGCCCTGCCAAACATTCCCTGCAAGCCTATCTTTTTCTGACAATCTGAAAATATTTGCATTTATATTGCTCTCATTAAGCGATATATTATTTATAATTTTAATTTTAGTGCCTTCATTATTGTCATTAAAAATTGTCCAACCTTTAATTATAAAAGGTTTCATAGAGGCATGTAATATAATAGGCGAAAGTAATTGAGTGTCTTGATTCCTCATTAATGCTTCAAAAAAAATATGATTAATATTATTTATTGCTAATGTTTTAATATTATTAATAATGCCGTCAGCATCCGTATCATTTTTATTAGAGCTCAATTGTAAATCGCTTTTTGTTAAAATACTCCATGGCCCTTCATTTGGTAAGCTTGTTATGATATCATCTTCAGCTTTATATAGAATTAGATAGGCAGAATTAGAGATTATAATTAAGTCATTATCACCTTTATACTCTATTCTAAGTTTATCGGGTTTGTCTATTTGCATCCATCCAGTTTCTTTTTCTTTGTTTGGAGAATATTGTTCAAATGTAAAAGACATATTTTTAATTGATCTTAAATAATTTTCTAACATTTCTATATGTTTTTCTGTATCTTCAGAGTTACTAGAAGGGCTATACAGGAATAATATTAGAATTAGATAAATTATCTTAAATTTGTACATAATTAAAAACCTACGATTTTATTTCTTATTAAGTAGTACTTCGCGTTTACCAGTTGCATTAGAAGGCGAAATCATGTTTTCTGCCTCCATGACATCAATAATTCTTGCTGCTCGATTATACCCAATTTGTAAATGGCGCTGGAGAAAGCTTGTGGATGCTTTTTGCTCTCTTGCAACTAAATCTACAGCCTGATCAAATAAAGGGTCATTCGCCTTATCTTCCCCCACATTAATAAGGTTTTCTTCCTCGTCCTCTGTTATTTCAAATATATAATTAGGCGTTCCCCTATTTCTTAAAAAAGAAGCAACTTTTTCTACCTCTTGATCAGCAACAAATGGCCCATGAATCCTTTGAACTTGGCTAGCAGACTCCATAAAAAGCATATCCCCTTTTCCTAATAATTGTTCTGCACCTTGTTCACCTAATATTGTTCTACTATCAATTTTACTTGTTACTTGGAAACTTATCCGTGTAGGTAGATTAGCTTTAATTGTTCCTGTAATTACGTCTACAGAAGGTCTTTGTGTTGCAACTATTAAATGAATGCCAGCTGCTCTTGCTTTTTGTGCTAATGCCTGAATAGACATTTCTATCTCTCTACCTGCAGAAAGCATTAAATCTGCCACTTCATCAATTACTATAACTATGTTTGGAAGAATTTCAGAAGCTAACTCATGTTTTTCCGTTACAGGTTTTCCACTATTAGGATCAAAGCCGGTTTGAAATGTTTTTGTTAAGACTTGTCCTTTTTCTTGTGTTTTTATAATTCTATTATTATAACTATTTACGCTTCTTACGCCTAGTTCTGACATTAAGCGATATCTATTATTCATTTCTTTAATAGCCCATTTTAATGCAACGACTGCTTTTCTAGGTTCGGTTACTACAGGATGTAAAAGATGAGGAATATCCTCATAAACGGATAATTCTAACATTTTAGTGTCTATCATTATAAATTTTAGTTTTTTGGGATCTAATGTATACAACAAAGACAGAATCATAGCATTGACAGCAACAGATTTTCCTGAACCTGTTGTGCCTGCCACAAGTAAGTGAGGCATTTTTACTAAATCTGTAACAATAGGATTTCCTGCAATATTTTTGCCTAATACAAGAGGCAAATCATATGTTTCTTCAAAAGCTTTTGAGCTAATTAATTCTCTTAAGAACACAATTTCTCGATCTTCATTCGGAAGTTCTATTCCTATGGCGTTTCTTCCCGGTACTACGGCAACTCTTGCAGAAACAGCGCTCATAGAGCGTGCAATATCATCAGATAGTCCTATGACTCTACTAGACCTAACGCCTGGTGCGGGCTCTAATTCATATCTCGTAACTACGGGGCCCGACTGTATTCTTCCGATTTCACCTCGAATACCAAAATCATCTAACACATTTTCTAACATCCTGGCCGTATTTTCTAACTGCTCTTCATTATTTTTGAATTGCTTTTTAATAGGGGGTTCCGCTAAAAGATCAAGGTGTGGTAATGAAAATAAATTATTTTCTTTTATACCGAATTCTAACTCTTTTTGTTTTTCTCTTTCGACGCGTTTTCCTATATTAGCCTCTTGTTTTTTTGAGAACTTTTTTCTAGAAACTGTGTTTTTAGATGTATTTTCTTTTTTAAGAAAAAATAAAGACACAAATAACTTACTAAAATAATATAAAAATTTAATAGCATTAGTTGTAATTATTGAACTAATTTTAATTGTGAAAACTATAATTTTATTATAAACTTTAAATCTAAAGTCCAAAGACAGCAAAATAAGCAAGGCTCCCACAAGAATACTGGTTATATTGATTACAAGAGATCGTTTATCTATAGTTATAAATTGCTCAAGCCAAAGGAATAGCTTATATGAAAAAAGGCTTAATTGCCCTCCATCTTGTCCTAAATTTTTTAGGCCTCCGCAAATAAAACAAACACCTATAAAAATACATATTACTTTAATTAATAAATGTTTGATTTTTTCTGTTTTTAATATTTTATACCCGATAATTAGAGAGGGGATTGGTATGATCCAGCTCGCTTTTCCCGTCCAATAAAGCAATACTCCATTTAACCAAGAGCCGACGATAAAAAAAGAATTTATATTTTCTTTAGGAGACGAGATGTAGGGGTTTCCATAATCTTGATAATCAAAATAATTTAAAACAAAGTACAAATAGATAGATAGAATTATAAAAACCAATCCTATCATTTGATAAGTTTTGTTTTTAATCCAACTAAATAGATGATTCGTTTTATTGGACGGATCGTTTTTATTAGGCACGTTCATATTGAATATTTGCTTAGTATATTAGATATATTTCTTAGAGCAAAATTTGTTTCTTTTATGCTTCCAACTAAAGCAATGCGAATATAAGAATTAGAATTTTCTAACCTAGATAAATAAGCACCCGGCATAACTTTTATACCTTTTTTCTTCCAGAGCTCTTTAGTAATTTTTTCTCCATTACCAACATTAAGCCATAAATAAAACCCCCCATCGGGCATATAAAAATCATACTTATTTTTAAAGACAGCTTTTGCAAGCTGAAATTTTTTTTTATATTTTAGACGGTTCTTTTCGGAATGAAGGTCATCATCCCATAGAGCAGTTGCAGCTTCTTGAATAGGTATAGGTTGTTGGCCAGCGCAATAATGCCGTAGCTTTTTGAAGTTGGTAATAATATTTTTGTCACCAACGGCAAAACCGGAACGGAATCCTGGAACATTAGATCTTTTTGATAAAGAGTGAAAACTTACAATATTAGAAATATTTGTATTTAATTTTTCGCAGGCTTCTAAAACGCCTATAGGCGGTGAGCCTGAATAAATGTCAGTATAACATTCATCAACTATTAAAATAGAATTATTGTTTCTAGCCAAATAAATTAAATCTTTCCAGTCGTCTAATTTTAAAGAAACTCCCTCCGGATTAGATGGCGAGCAAACATATATTAAAGAGGTTCTTTTTAGTATTTTTTTATCGACACTAGAAAAAGCTGGTATAAAGTTATTTTCTTTAAGCGAACTTACAAACACAGGATCTGCACCACTGATTAAAGAGGCCCCAGCATAAACTTGATAAAATGGGTCAGGAATTAGAATCGTTGGCTTTAAGTTGTTTTTTTTAAGTGGATTAAGTGCTAATGCAATATTAAATAGTCCTTCTCTTGTCCCGGCTAATTGAACAATATTATTTTTATAATTAACCATATTTTTAGTTAATTTAAACCTTCTATTAAGCCAGTTTATGGAAGCAATATTTAATTTATCCATTCCAAGTGTAGGAGGGTATTTGCTCCATTTAAGATAGTTCTTATTTATTATTTCTTTAATAAATTTAGGAGGCTTATGTTGGGGTTCCCCGATAGAAAGAATTAATACTTTCTTGTTTGTGGGAGTTTCTATACCTTTTAATAAATCATTAAGTCTTTGGAATGGGTAGTCATTTAGTAATTGAAGGTTTTTGTTAAATTGGTTTTTATTCGATACGTTTTTATTCATAAATATTCTTCTAAACTAATTATTCTGTAATTAATATACCTTTGTATTTTAATTTGGTCTAATGGTGTTTAAATATTTATAGAAATTTGTCTTAAAAGCATTAATTATTTGTCATAATATTTGATGTATTCTTATTTTTAATTTATAATTGTCTGATATTTAAACATTAAAAATTTACTGTGAGGGATTTTTAATCTTTAATAGTGGTTTTAGAATGGGGGGGGAAATGGTTGGTGCAGACACATCATGGATATTAACTTCTACGGCTTTAGTGCTTTTAATGACTTTACCAGGATTGGCACTTTTTTATGGCGGATTAGTTAGATCCAGTAATATTATATCAGTTATTATTCAATGCTTTGCAATAGCTTGTTTGGCTTCAATAGTATGGCTAGTTGCCGGCTATAGTATAGCTTTTTCAGGTGAAGGAGCATACATTGGAGATTTGGCGAAAATGTTTCTAAGAGGAGTAGGAACAGATACAGAAGCAGGTAATTTACCTGAAAATGTATTTTTTATGTTTCAAATGACGTTTGCTATAATAACGCCTGCTTTGATAGTAGGTGCGTATGTAGAAAGAATTAAATTTTCAGCAGTGCTCTGGATTTCTGGGTTATGGTTACTTCTTGTCTATGCTCCTGTTACTCATTGGGTTTGGGGTGGAGGTTGGCTCGCTAAAATGGGAATTCAAGATTTTGCGGGAGGCTTGGTTGTTCACTTAAATTGTGGAATTGCTGCTTTAGTTGTAGCTAAGATGTTGGGGGCTCGTAAAGGTTTTCCTAATGATGTTAAACCACCACACAGCCCAGCTTTAGTTTTTGTCGGAGCGGCAATGTTATGGGTTGGCTGGTTTGGGTTTAACGGCGGTTCTGCCCTTGCTGCAGATGGGGCTGCAGGAATGGCTATTACTGTTACACATATATCTGCAGCTACTGCTACCTTGACTTGGATGACAATAGAATGGCTGTCTCACGGAAAACCTACTTTAGTTGGCGCAGCGACCGGTGCAATAGCTGGTCTAGCAACTATTACTCCAGCTTCAGGGTTTGTCGGTCCTGTAGGCGCATTGATAATTGGCGTTTTAGCAGGTGTTATTTGTTATAAAATGTGTGGAATTATTAAAAACCAATGGAAAATAGATGATGCTTTAGATGTAATGGCTGTTCATGGAGTTGGAGGAGTGCTGGGAATTTTATTAACAGCTCCTTTAGGATCAGCTGTATTTGGAGGTTTAGGATTATCAGAACAAACCATTGGCAATCAATTTATAACTCAATTAATTGGTGTGATAGCTGTGGCTTTATGGTGCTTAGTTATTACTTGGATTATTACCTTAGTAATTAAAAAGACAATTGGTTTAAGAGTTACTGATGACGAAGAAACAGAAGGTTTAGATACTTCTATTCACGGTGAAAAAGGTTATAATTAATAACTTTTAGTAAAATAATGAGGAGGAATTTATTCTATTTCTTCTCATTATTTTATAATATTGTATATACTTTCTGCTAGATTTATTAGTTTCTCATCATTTTTAATTGACATAGATAGCATTATACCTATCGGTAAATCCCCTGGGCATGGCAAGCTTATAGAACACATCGGCAAAACATTGCCAATTCTCGTGTTTCTTAATGCTAGCATATTATATTTATCATATAACTTTTCATTACTTTGTACCTCATTAATCTTAGGGGGCAAGATAGGTACAGTAGGCATTAAAATAGCAGCATAGTTCTCTATAGAAGAATACAATTTTTTAGAAAGAGCTATTTGAGAGTCTTCTATTATTTTTATGCTATTCTGCTTCATGTGTTTGCCTTGATACATTCTGTTTAGAACATTAATATCCATTAGATTGCTATCTTTTTCTATTAAATGTTTCCACTCTGCATAACCTTGATATGTGACGGTGGTACCATGTTCAGAAAGTATTTTATGCATTTCTTCTATTTCTGAAATTTCTTTTTCAATAATAGGCATGCCTGCTTTTGATAATTTTTTTATAGCTTCTTCAGCAGCCTTTTCAATTTCAATATCACAGTCTTTCCATGGCATTCCTTTAACTACAAGTATTTTAGTATTTCTTAAATCCATATTATGGAATGCTAAATAAGGTTGATTTGTTAATATAGAAAATAAAAGGTTTATGTCCATGACGCTTTTAGCTAAGGGCCCAACTGTATCTAGAGTAGAAGATAATGGCAGTACTCCTTTTAAAGAAACTCTTCCAAAAGATGTTTTTAATCCTATTAATTTATTCCAAGCGGAAGGCACTCTAACAGAACCTCCAGTATCTGTGCCAAAACTAGCAGCACATAAACCATGAGCTAAAGCAACCCCTGAGCCGGAAGACGAGCCTCCAGGTACACGAGGCTCATCATCCATAATTGCATTTTCAGGTGTAATAAAATTATTATTTGTTCCTAGCCCACCTAAAGCAAATTCTACAGTTGAAGTTTTTCCTAATTGTATAAGCCCTGCTTTTTTCGATAATGAAACTACATGAGCATCACTTTTAGCTGGAATATTATTTTCTAATAATTTAGAGCCTCCTACGGTTATAAAATCTTGAAAATCAAAAAGGTCTTTCCACGCAACAGGCACTCCATCTAAAAGGCTTAATGGTTTATCTTCTAACAATCTGTTTTTGGAATTCTTAGCTTCTAAAAGAGCTCTTTTTTTTGTCAAAATAGTATAAGGGCTTGGCTTAGTAAATGATTCGATTTCACTATAGTAAAAATTTACTAAATCGATAGGACATAATTTTTTTTTATGTAAAAGTTGCCCTATATCATAGGCAGATAATAATTTTATATTTTCAGGTATTTGCATACTTTATATTGTCATAGTATTTATAAAATATAAAACAATTTTGTTAGCGCACGAATATGGATAGATTGAGGACACTTTGTATACAAATATTATAATCTGTGGAGGAGCTTTGGCAGGAATGACCCTTGCTTTATCCCTACAGCGCAAAGGCTTCAATATTATAATTATTGATCCTAGAGATATAAAAGAAGTTATAGAGCAAGATAGAAGAACTACGGCCATAGCTGCAGGGCCAAGAGAGTTTTATTGTGAATTAGGGGTTTGGTCTAAATTAAAAAAAAATATTGAACCTATTAATAGTATAAGCATATTAGATGGTTCTTCATCTGTAGCCTTAGAGTTTGATTCTAGAGACCTTCTTGTTAAAAATAAATTATCTAATATTATTGGTTTAGGGCATGTAGTAGAGAATTCAAATTTAATAAAAAAAATTAGTGACACTATAAACGATAGCAGGAATTTAGGACAGGTAAAAAGATTAAAGGCTAAAGTTTTAGATATTAAAATTGGTAAATTTTCAGCAAGAGTACTGCTCGATAATAATCAGCAAGTTACGGCAGATCTTATAATTGCAGCTGACGGAAAGAATTCTTTAATTAGAAAAATGGTTGGAATTCAAGAAAACAGAACTACATATGATCAAGAAGCTTTTGTTACGCAGATATTACATACGAATGATCATAATAATATAGCCCTAGAAAAGTTTTTACCTGGAGGCCCTTTAGCGGTTTTACCTATGAAAAAAATAAATAATAATTATAGATCTGCAATAGTTTGGTCAGATGAAAGCGCAGTCTCTAAAAGTAGATTCCAATCAAGTAGAGAGGCGCCTAATCAGATGTCTTATGAAATAGAGAGACACTGTTTTGACTGGTTAGGTAAAATCAAATTATATAACCAGCCTGCTGTTTTTCCACTAGAATTAATAAAGCCCAAAAAGTTAGTTTTAGAAAGATTTATTTTAATGGGGGATGCCGCACATAGCATTCATCCAATAGCTGGACAAGGATTTAATTTGGCTCTTAGAGGAATGAAAGCCTTCTCAAATATGTGTGGTGATAGAGCAGAATTAGGCTTAGACATAGGGGGTATAAAGTTTTTAAAAGAATATGAAAGGCTTAGAAAAGTAGATATTTTAAGTTTGATTAATGCAACACACAGTTTGAATGAATTATTTAGAGATTCTAGGTCGTCTATAAAGTTTTTTAGAAGAATGGGTTTATTTGCAGTAGATAAGTCACCCATCGTTAAAAAGGCTTTTATGAAATATGCAATGGGCATTTAAATACCAGAAATTTTAGATACTCTATTTAAATAATTTTGATATAATTCTATATTTTTCTCTGACATTTCTCTTAAATAAGACCAAGAATATATACCAGTATCATGTCCATCATCAAATATAATTCTAATTGCATAATTTCCTACTCTTTCGATCTGAGTAATTGCAATATTATTTTTGTTTAAAGGTGTATTCTTGTTTTTTGAAGAATGCCCTTGTACTTCGGCAGAAGGGCTCTCTACTCTTAATAATTCAGCAGATATATTTGCCTTATAATTATCGTAAAACTCTAAATTTAGAGTTTTTTCTAATTTGTTATAAATAATTGATTTAACTTTATTATTACTATCTGTCATTTTATTTATCTATATGTCTTGCTTTGTCTATCAGCATAATTGGGATCCCGTCTTCAATAGGAAAAGCTAGTCCTGCTTCTTCGCTTATTAATTCAGATTTTTTTTTATCATATTTAAGAGGCCCTTTAGTTATAGGACAAACTAAAATATCTAATAGTTTTAAATCTATGTCATTTGAATTTTTATCCATTTATTAGGTTTCCTTTAATTAATATTTTTAATATCACCAGCCGCAGATATTTTAAATAGAGCAATCATGTTCTCTACTAAACTATTGATATCTTTGCTTTCTAATAGCATTTGTTTCTCTTCATTATTGAAGGGGCATGATTGGGCAAGAGAGTTCACTAAAAGACTAGATGGGGCTTTTTCAACAATTTTCCAGTCTGCTTTAATATTTTCTGAATTAAAATAACTTTTTAATGAAGATATAAACTCTTTTCTTAAGACAGAAGATATCTCTTTATTATTCACAGTTAAGTCTGAATAATATCCGGTATAGGCTACATTTGCAAGCAGATAACCTTGATTGATTAGTTTATTATTGATCATTTTGTATCTGCATAATCCAGATAATTCTATTAAGTATTTTTGATTTTTTAATTCAGAAAAATGAGTAATTTTGCCAAGGCAGCCAATATTATACAAAGCATTTTCTTTTTTATTAGTTTTTTTAGGTTGTATCATCCCAATTAGCCGATTGCTCGCAATAGCATCTTCTGTCATATTTATATATCTAGGCTCAAAAATATTGAGTGTAAGGTTTCCGTTAGGCAATAATAGACAATTGGGTAGAGGAAATAAAGGAATTGTAGTAGGCAAATTTTCCACATTTAAAGTACTATTCATTTATTTTATGCAAATAGAATAGAAGAAAGTTTAAGTCTTGTACTGGCTGTAAGGGGATCATCTTCCCCAAAAGCTTCTAATAATTTAATAATTTTTTTTCTGGCTTTATCTTCTTGCCAGTTGCGGTCTTTTTTAACAATAGTTAATAATTGGTCAATAGCTTCTTCTTTTTGATCATTGGCTAAAAATGCTTCTGCTAATTTAAAACGTAATTCATGGTTGCTTGGGTTGGCATTTACGTCAGCAAGGAATTCTTCTGGGCTTCCTGCTAATTTATTTGCCTTAGCTAACTGATTTAATGCAATTAGGCTGGCTATATTCTTGTCAGTTCGCATGTCTTCTTCTAAACCATCTAATAGCTCCGTTACCTCATCAATTCTATCCAGTTTTACTAAGCATTTCCCATAACCCGCAATTATTTTTGCATTATTAACTTCAGCTGATAAAAGGTTAGAAAAAGATGCTAAAGCTCCCTCATAATCGTCATCTGTATATAGTTTTTCAGCCTGTTCAATCAATTTGTTTAATTCTTTTATTTTATCGCCTCCCGTGGCGGTAATAACTTTTTTAATAAATTCTTTAACTTCGTTTTCTGGCAGAGCTCCTGAAAAACCATCTATAGGCTTTCCTTCAAAAAATGCATAAACAGTAGGTAAAGATTGTATTTGAAGCTGCTGAGATAATTCTTTATTTTTTTCAGTATCAATTTTTACAAGGCTTATTTGTCCTTTATAAGCTTTAACCGCTGATTCCAGAATTGGAGTTAATTGTTTACATGGAGCACACCAATCTGCCCAAAAATCTACTATAATAGGAGCGCTTTTAGATGCTTCAATAACATCTTTATTAAAGGAAGCTGTATCTGAATCAATAATAATATTTTCTATTGATTGCTCAGAAGAAATTATAAGTTCGTCGTTTTTCATTTTTAATTCCGTATTTATATAATATATATCATTTTATTATATTAATATATTAAATCAAAATATAATCTTTAACTTTTACATTAAATTTTAGAATCCTTTATTTTTAACAATTTTTTTGAGCTCAAATAACATTGACCAAAATATTAAAATCTTTTATAAGAAGCTCTTTAATTATAAGTTAATTTATTTTGATAAAAGTTTATGCGGGCGTAGCTCAGTGGTAGAGCACTTCGTTGCCAACGAAGATGTCGAGAGTTCGAATCTCTTCGCCCGCTCCACTTAATTAAATTTTTCTAAGTAATCTTAGTTCTTTACTATTTTAATAATGCTTTTAATTTAGTCTAAATTACTACTAGGATAGCAGTATGATTATTCATAAAATATTAATAGTTATTCTTTTTTATTTTTTTACATCTTGCTCTACAATTTCTTCATACAAGAATATAGAGACCATAGATAGTTATGAAAAAGAAGAAATGCAGAAGCAAGGAAACTTTTTGGTGGCATCGATGGCTGAGGCTTCTAGAAAACTTCATGATATAGCTTGGCGGATTATGATATCTAATACTGATGTATGTAAAGATTCTAAGGTTAATGCTTTTGGTTTAATGATTGCCCATCCCAATGACTTGCCCTTATCATTAAAATCTTCTTTTCTTTCTGCTTCTCCAAACACAATAATAAGTAAAAATTATGACTATAATTTACCTATGATAGTTTCTATTGCAAATGATAGTCCGGCCAATAATGCTAATATAATGGAAGGAGATTTTATTTTATCTATTAATAATACTTCGGTGAATTCTAAAAATTATAAAGACTTATTAAAGAAAGCAGCTAAAAAGGGTAGTTTAAAAATAAAAGTAAAAAGACTAGAAAAAGAATTTATATATGATTTGCAAAGTGAAATAATCTGTGGCCATCCAGTTCAACCAATGGTTTCACCTATCCCAAATGCTTACGCTGATGGGTCTAAAATATATATTACAATTGCAACTTTAGATTTTATTAAAGATGATCAGGAAATCGCATTCCTAATTAGCCATGAGTTAGCCCATAATATTATTCATTATAAAGGTAAGGGATTATATGAAACAGAGGCTAAGCCAATTCCTATTGAAGAAAAACCTTCACTTCAGAATATAAGTGATTTGTTTATATTTCAAAGTTCTGCTAAAGAAATAGAAGCGGATTTAATGGGAATAGAGTATGCAATTAAAGCAGGAATACGACAAGATAAAGTAGCAAACTACTTTCGAAGGTTGTCTATTTATATGCCTCAATTAATGGGTAATTCTATTTTTAGAATGCATCCAGGCAATGCAAAGCGTGTATCTAATATAGAAAATAAATTAAAAATATTAGATTATAAATATAATAATTAGCAGGAAAAAAACTTTTGCAATTTAAAATAAAACCTTTTGTAGCATATTGTTTGTATGACTGGGCAAATTCTCCTTTTGCGACAGTTGTTATAACTTTTATATTTTCAGCATATTTTGAGAGGGCAATAGTTGGTAATGCAGAGAAGGCATCAATTTTATGGGGTTGGTCTATATCTATTTCTGCATTTATGGTTGCTTGTCTTTCCCCTTTTATAGGAAGACATATAGATAAAAATTTAAGTCATAAATCTTGGTTAATTGCGTTTACAATTATATCTTCTTTAGGGGCAGCATTATTTTGGTTTGCATATCCTGTACCAGAATCAATTATTTTTGTATGTGTTTTAGTTATTATTTCAAATATAGCATTTGAGTTAGGAGGAGTAGTTTATAATTCCTTACTCCCTACTTTCTCTGAAAAAAGTAAAACAGGAAGCCTTTCTGGAAAGGCGTGGGCATCAGGTTATGCAGGGGGAATTATTTGTTTGTTGATTATCTTATTTGGTTTTGTTCAAAATGAAAATCCATTATTTGGGCTTGAAAAGAATATGGCAGCTAATATTCGTATAGCGGGCCCAATAGTAGCTATTTGGTTCATTATTTTTTCTTTGCCATTCTTGCTTAACATTCCAAAGAATAAAAAAAAAGCTTTTTGTAAAAATGAAAGTTTATTTAAAGAAGTAATTTCTAATATAAAAAAACTATTTACAAAAAGTAATCAAGGTCGTTTTTTGCTCTCTAGAATGATTTATACTGATGGTTTAAATACCTTATTTGCTTTTGGAGGGTTATATGCTGCCGGTACATTTAAAATGAGTTTTTCAGAAATTATAATATTTGGAATTTTAATAAATATTGCTGCTGGGCTAGGCTCTCTATTTTTTTCATATTTAGACGATAGAATAGGACCTAAATATATTATAAAAATATCTTTAATATTTTTAATTATCTTTGGTGGAATAACGTTAATTATTGAAAATAAGGAATTATTTTTATTATTTGGTTCTGCCTTAGGATTTTTTATTGGCTCAGTTCAATCTTCTAGCCGTTCTTTTATGTTAAGATATATAACTAAAGGAAACAATGCTGAAATTTTTGGTATTTATGCTGTTTCAGGAAAATGTACTGCCTTTATAGGGCCTGCAGTCTTGGCACTTACAGTTTCTATATTTGATAGCCAAAGGGCAGGAATGGGGTCTATAATTATTTTCCTTTTAATTGGATTAATTTTATTACAAAGAGTTGTTGAGCCTAAATAAGATTAGTGTCTAAAATGCCTTATGCCGGTAAAAACCATAGAGAGGCCGAGTTTATTTGCTGCTTCGATCACTTCATCATCTCTAATGGAGCCTCCAGGTTGAATAATAGAAGTGATTCCAGATTCTGCAGCAGCTATGAGCCCATCTGCAAAAGGAAAGAAAGCATCAGAAGCTAAAACTGAACCTTTTGCCATATTATTTTTTAATCCAGCAAACCTAGAAGCTTTTTCAGATTTAATAGCTGCAATTTGAGAAGAGTCTATTCTACTCATTTGCCCTGCTCCTATGCCTACAGTAGCATTATTTTTTGCATAAATTATTGCATTAGATTTAACATGCTTCGCTATTTTAAATGCAAATATTAAATCTTTTATTTCCTCGTCGTTAGGTTTTTTAGTCGTAACAACCTTTAAATTATCTATGTTTAATGTTTCTAAATCTCTATCCTGTATTAAAAAGCCATCAGATAAATCTTTCATAATTTTATGGTCAATAAGAGGTTGATTATTTATTTTATTTATTTTTAAAAGTCTAAGATTTTTTTTAGAGGAAAATATTTTTAAAGCATCTGTAGAAAATGAAGGAGCTATAATAACTTCCAAAAATATTTCATTCATTCGTGCTGCTAATTCATTATTTACTTCAATGTTGCATGCCACTATGCCTCCAAAGGCACTTTGAGGGTCAGTTCTTAATGCTGCTTCCCAAGCCTTTAAAATTAATTTTTTAGTGGCTACTCCACAAGGATTAGCGTGTTTAATAATAGCAATTGTTGGTCCTTCAAATTCTTTAATTAATTCATATGCAGCATCAGAATCATTAAGGTTATTATACGACAGTGGTTTTCCTTGTAGTAAGTTAGATTTTACTATTCCATTTAATTTGTGATTAGGGTTTTGATATACGGCAGATTCTTGGTGAGGGTTTTCACCATACCTTAATTCACTTGATAATGTCCCGGCAATAGTTAAGGTTTCTGGCCATTTAATATTGACTTGTTGATTAAACCATTGAGCAATTAAACTATCATAGTAGGCTGTTTTAGCATAAGCTTTTGCCGCGTACAATTTTCTATCTTTTAATTCTGTAGCCCCATCATTTTTATTTAAAATTTTTTGTAATTCACTATAGTCATTAGGGCTTGTAATAACACAAACATTTTCATGGTTTTTTGCAGAGGATCTAATCATAGATGGCCCTCCTATATCAATATTTTCAATACATTCATCAAAACTGAGGTTGTTTTCTACGGACTGTGAAAAAGGATATAAATTAACAATTACTAGATTTATGGGTTTAATATTATGCTGTTCCATCTCATTTTTATGAGTTATTTGATTGTATCTGCCTAGCAAACCACCATGTATTTTAGGATGTAAAGTTTTTATTCGTCCATTTAGCATTTCTGGAAAATTAGTATAATCTGAGATATCTTTTACATTAATATTATGTTCTCTAAGTAATTTTGCTGTTCCACCTGTAGATAATACCTCAATGTTATATTTTTTAACTATATTTACTATAAGCTCAATATTTGTTTTGTCAGATAAAGATATTAATGCGCGTTTAATGGTAATTAAATCAGGTGACATATAGGCTCCTTAATGAATTTTGTTTTTTGGGTCAATAGAAAATTCTGGTATTAGTTCTTTAAGTTTTTTTATTGCTTCTCTCTCTTTATTTTTGATTAAAAGCTCGTCCATTTTATTTATTATATCATTTATTTTTAAAAAGTTTAATTCTCTAGATTTAGCTATTAAAATGTCTGGGTGGTCTGTAGTAATTTTTTTTTCATCTTTATGAAATAATTTTTCATGAAGTTTTTCACCTACTCTTAAGCCAGTATATATTATTTGTATATCTTTGCCTGGGGTGAGACCAGACAGTCTAGCAAGTTGTTTAGCTAAGTTATCAATTTTCATTGGTTCCCCCATTTGTAATACATTTATTCCCCCTCTTTCTTTTGTATTTAGAGAGTTTGTTAATGATATTAAGACTAATTCAACAGCTTCTTTTACACTCATAAAGAATCTAGTAGTATCTTTATGTGTAACTTTTATAGGCCCGCCTCGTAAAATTTGATTTTGAAATAGAGGAATAACGGATCCTGTAGAGCCCAATACATTTCCGAATCTTACAGTAACAAAGTTAGTACTATGTTTTTCTCTATCTAAGTTTTGTATATATATTTCTGCGGCTCTTTTGGAGGCTCCCATAAAGTTAGTAGGTTCTACTGCTTTGTCAGTGGAGATTAAGACCATTATTTTAGTTTTAAATTTTATTGCATTTTCAGCAATAATTTTAGTGCCTAATATATTGGTCCTAATGGCATCAGATGGATGTTGTTCACATATAGGTACATGCTTTAATGCAGCAGTATGCAAGACTATATCCGGCTTATTTGTATTAAAAGTTTTTTCTACGGCATTTTTATCTCTTGTATCTAGCAATATAGAGATTATTTTTTCTTCCTTAATCTTTGTTGAAATCTTATCTGTAATAGTCCATAAAGCATATTCTGAATAGTCTGATAGAATTATGTATTTTGGTTTCATATCTGCTATTTGGCTTGCCAATTCGCTGCCTATGGTGCCGCCCGCACCTGTGATTAATATAGTTTTGTTTTTAATAAGGTTAGTCAAGTTGGTTTTATCAAATCTTGTTTCTGCTCGACCTAGTAAATCTTCAATATTTATTGGACGTGCCTTATTCCCATTATTTTCAATAGCTTCATCCAATTCTGAAATTTTAGGTAGGCGTGCAAGGGAGATACCAATTTTATCTGTATATTTTAGAAGTAAATCAATATCAATTCTAGAAATTTTTGGATCAGTAATAATAATTTTTGTGATTTTTTGTGATTTTAATAGAAGGTTAGATTTAGATATAAAAATATTATCTATTGGACCAATTATATCTACGTCTCTAATCTTCCTTCCCCATTTGTTTTTATCATTATCAAAGATACCTAATATATGATAAGGCCCATCAGGTTTATGAGATGTTCTAATTAATGCTTCTGCTTCATCAGCAGCACCTATTAATATAACTTTTATTCTTTCGTTTATATTGTGAATTGGAGCTAATGTTTTATCTCGCAACAATCGATAGCTTATTCTAATACCGCCGCTTAAAATAGTAAGCAATATAAAATAAATTATCATTGTTGATCTAGGCATGTCTTCCAATCTTGTCATGAGAAATAAACTAAAAGCGGTTAATATAACTGTCATGAGGGTAGCTTTAGTTATTATAAGTAAATCATCAGTAGAAGAATAACGCCATATTCTTTTGTACACCCCTAAAAGAACAAATGAAAATATTGAAGCAAAAAAAACAACTATAGTATTTATTATTAGCTCGGCTGGAAAACTTTCTAATCTTAACCAATAAGCACCATAAAATGCTATTATGCTTAATATACCATCGATATTACATATTAAAAGAAATCTAGATATAGGAGACATTATATAACTTTCATAATTTTTTTGGCTTTTTATTTAGATAATATAAAAGATATAATGTAGATAGGCTACTTATAACAAGGGAAATTGAAATAATAATTAAGTTTGATTTTACAACAGTAAAAGAAGCTAAGCAGATAAGCAACATTCCGTGCATAGCTATAATTTTACATACTTTAGAATGACTATAACCATTTTGAATAGCTTTTTGATAAAAATGATCTTTGTGAGCCTTCCATGGCTTTTTTCTCATTTTTATTCTTCTTAATAAAGTAATAGATGCATCAAAAAAATAATAATTATTTATTATTATAGCTACATACCAAAGATCATTTTTACATAATAATAAAATTAAAACAGCATTAATAAAGCCTAGTGGGATAGAACCTGCATCTCCTAGAAAAATCCTTGCTGGTTGCCAGTTCCATAATAAAAACGCTAAACCAGATCCTGCTATAAAACCTGCAACTATTTGTTCTAATTCATAGACTCCTTGAGAAAGGTATAATGAAGACCCTACACCAATTCCTATAATTATACATTGAATACCGGATATACCATCTATTCCATCCATGAAATTAAATAAATTAATTAGCCATATTATTAACAAAAATATTATTATATTTTCTAACCATAAAGGAATAATGCCGTTTAAAAGGACAACATCTTTTAAAGGAGGCCAAAAAATTAAAACAATAATAGTTAGAGCAATTTGAACTATTAATCTAATTACTATTGATATTTGCTTATTATCATTCATAAAAGATAATATAGTTAGAATGAGTACTGCTCCTGTAAATAAAAAATCAGTTATAGGCAAAAATGTATAATATATTATTAATAATGTAGCTATGATGCCGAGTCCAGCACCTTTAGGTGTAGGAATATTATGACTAGATCTTTCATTAGGAATATCTAATGTTTTTGTTTTAGTTAAAATTTTTATTGTTATTTTTATTGTTGCAAGACTTATTACAAAACTCATTAAGAAACTTATTGGCCAAATAAAAAAGATTAGTTCACCCACTGTTATTTTCCTTTAAAAAACTTGTCCAATTTGGTCTTCCAAAAGCTATAAAATTAGGGTTTTTTTTGTCTTCCCTTCCGTATATCATATCTTTATTGTTCATTTGCTTTACAAACCCCCCAGATCCCTGGATGATGGCTTCGCCTGCTGCGCTATCCCATTCATAAGTAGGGCTTGTTCGAGGAAAAATATCTGCTTTACCTTCAGCAATTAAAGTGAATTTAATTGCACTACCTAATTTCTTTTTTTCAAAAAATACCAAAGATGAAAGCCATTTTTCTAGTTTAGGACCTATATGGTGTTTGCTTATAGATACTGTTGGTCCTTCTTTAGGAATATCTCTACAGGTAATTTTTGAAAAATTAGTATTTTCATTTTTTTTATAAGAGCCAATTTTATTCCCACCAGCCCATATTGTGCCTGAAGGTGGGTGAGCGATACATCCTATTATTGGCTTTGTATTTAAGGCTAATGATATACAAACACAAAAGTCCTCATCTCCTTCTATAAATGACTTAGTGCCATCTAAAGGATCTATAATCCAGTGCAAATTGTTTCCGAAAGCATTTTGTGGTGATGGTCTTTCTTCACTTAATATTGGAATATTGGGAAAAGCATTTAACAATTCTTTACTTATGATTTTGTCTGATTCCTTATCTGCTTTAGTCACAGGAGTATTATCTGCTTTTATTTCTATTGGTGAATTCATATTTTGCATTATTACTTTTGCAGCTTTATTTGCTATTTCAGCAATAATATTTCTAATTTCATATAGATTTCTATTAGATGTTGATGACATTATTATTTCTTTTTATAAATTACATAATTTATTTTATAGTTAAAATTGATAAATTACATACTTTGTTTATATATTGTTGTTAATATATTTAATATAGCATTGAAAAATCATAAAGGTATTATAGTTTTGCAAATTACGGATATAGAATATGTTTTAGGTAAAAAAAAAGAATCTCTTGAAGATTTAGGTAAAATCAATCCTGATTGGCATATAAAAAAGTTAAAAGATAAAACAGGGATTCATTCTAGGCATACTTTAGGTGATAAAGAAAATGAAAAGAGTTTAGTAATTGAAGCTTCTAGTAAATTATTAGAAAGAGTAAACTCTGAAAATATAGATGGAATAATTCATGTGAGTCAATCTCCTTTCTCAAGATTACCAACATCCGCATGCCTAATTCAAGATATATTAAATTTACCAAAAAATATGATGGCCTTTGATTTAATACAGGGATGCTCAGGATTTGTTTATGGACTCTCTGTTGCCAGTTCTATGATTTATCAGCAAAGTTTAAAAAAAGTTTTAGTAATTTGTGCAGACACTTATACTCAATATATTCCCAAAAATGATAGAACTAATAGGCCTATATTCTCAGACGGAGCTGCCGCCGCGATTATAGAGAGTACGGGAGATGGAAGCATAGGTCCCTTTATATTTTTTACTGATGGCAGCGGAGGACATTTACTTGCACTAGAAGACAATAATGGAAAAAAACAATTATTTATGGATGGGAAAAAAGTTTTCAAATTTTCATTGCGCGAAGTTCCTAAGGCTTTTAATGATCTTCTTAATAAAGCGCATTTAAAGCAAGAAGATATAGATTTATTTATTTTTCATCAGGCAAGTGCAGTTATTTTAAGACAATTAAAATCTAAATTAAATATCCCTGATGAGAAATGGTTTCAAAATATAAAGAATATGGGTAATACAGTTTCAGCTACTATTCCAATTGCAATAAAACAAGCTAAAGAGAGTGGGTTATACAAACCAAAAATGAATATAATGTTAATGGGCTTCGGTGTAGGGCTTTCTGTAGCTGGGTGTATTGTTCGTTCATAAGCTTGTTTTTGATAAACACCATTCTATTTGGGCACCAGAATTTATTGTTTCACCATTGATAATAAATTGGCTTGTATTTTTTATTCTACCATTATCTTCCACATAAATTGATTTGTCTATGCTTAAACTTAAAGCAGTATTATTTTTTAAGATAAAAAATTCCCAACCGCCACTTGGAAGCAAAAGTAGGATCCTTTCCTTATTTCTTGTAAGTCTCACATTGATTTTATGGTGCAAATGAAAGTGTATTTTAAATTTTATTCCTGGACCAGCAATAATGTTGTCCTCACCTTTTAGAAGCGTGCCTCTAGAATCTAGTTTTAAAGCCCTTTTGTGAATAGCAGAATATAGGCTTTCATAGCCATTATGGCTTGCAGAAATAATTTCAAAGCCGGAAGTTACTTCTCTAGAAACATTTATTTTAGTTTCTCTTTTATTATTGATAGAAGAAGAGTTGGTATTATTTATTACTAGACATGAATGAGCAGCTGAACTTGCTAGGGCCTTTTGCCATGTAATATCATTATTAGGAGTAGGCCCGCAATTAACTATAAGCCTATCTCTTCCAATGCTCATTTCAAAACTAAGAGCTCCATTAGAGCCATATTTATTTTTATGAGAACAATCCATAATTATTATAGACCTGCCTGATGCAAGTCTTTCATAACCAGAGGTAGTTAGACTAGAAGATATACGCGATCTTAATTTAATCCCAGTTTTTTCTAGAACTTTATCTATTGCATCTCGAGAATATGATCTGCCACCATTTATTCTAACTAGAGTGCCGTCTCCTAACCGTAAGGATCTAATAGCATGACTAATTTTAGTAATATTATTATCTATTATTTCTAGTAAAGTATCATTTTCATTTAATGCATTTTTTATCCAAATTAGGTCAGTTAAAATGTCTAAGGTAATGGAAGGTTGTTTGCTTACATGACATCCATCGTTTAAAATTTGATTATTTAATGCAGACACTAAAATATTTTTTGCCTGATTATATCTTTTGTTTCCTCCACTTAAGCATATTCCGGAAATTAGTAGACCTCTAAGAGCTGTAAAAACTTCTGGTCCTTCGGTATGTTTTTTTATTATTCTACTAAGATGCTTAGCTTGAAATGTTAATAATTTATAAAAGTTTTCTAAAAATTTACTATCGGCATCTTCTTTTATCATATCTGAATAAGAAATCCAGGCACTGATTCTTTTCCCCAATATATCTATTTTCCAACTTACAGGGTTGTATTTATTATTTCCGCTTTTTATCCAATCCGTAATTAGAGATCTGGCATATTGTCTTGATGTTCTACCTTCTCTAGCCTTAAAATGTCTAAGCCAAGAAAAGCCATGCATCTCTGCTATCCACCATGGACCAACCCCATTAGGCTCCCATAGTGGTTTATGGGGGGCATGTATTTCTTCTCCAGCAAAATTATATCTGCCTTGGAAAATGGCATCAGCAAGGTGCCCTTCACCTTCCCACGGGTCTATAGTAATATGAAATAAATTTTCAGGTTGGCCATAGTTTAGACAAAAATTATATAAATTACTTTTATAAAAATACTCAGATAATTTCAGGCTTGGAAGTTTAGCTGACAATTTTTATTTCCTTAGTTATTATTTCTAAGGCTATTAATAAGATTAGAATAGTTTTTAGCGTCTTCAGAAAAAATAGCATTACCTGCTACTAAAACATTTGCCCCTGCCTCTAGACATAATTTAGAAGTTTCTTTATTAACTCCCCCATCAACCTCTATGTCAATATTAATGCCTAATCTTTTTTGCATATTTTTTATATTGCGTATTTTTTCTAATTGTGTTGTCATGAATTTTTGACCCCCAAAACCTGGGTTTACTGTCATAACTAAGATTAAATCACAATATTCTATGTATTTTTTCAATGTGTTTTCTGAAGTAGAAGGTTTAATAGATAGACCCGCTTTTAGACCCAGGCCTTTAATGATTTTTAAAGATTCTTTAATATTACTTTCTGCTTCTAAGTGTATAGTTATTATGTCTGCACCAGCTTTAGCAAAAGGCTCTAACCAGTTGTTTGCGGGCATAGTCATTAGGTGTACATCAAATAATTTTTTAGTATATTGTCTTAAGCTTGATACTACTTCAGGACCAATAGTAAGATTAGGAACGAAATGTCCGTCCATTATGTCGATATGCATCCAATCTGCACCGGCTTTATCAACAGCTACGATTTCCTGGCCTAGTTTTGCAAAATCAGCTGCTAAAATAGAAGGAGATATAAGTATATTATTTTTTTTCAATATAAAATCAATCTATCTATTTATTAAATTATAATTATCTATATGTTTAGTTTGTTTTTTCCAATCTTGCTATAAAAAAACCATCCATACCCCCGAGCTCTTTACTAAAATATGGGAAAGTTCTTATAAAACCTTTCTTAGTAATTGCTTCCTCCGTAATATCTATTTCATTTTTATCTATAGGACTTATTATAAAATTACTATTATTTTTTATAAAATCAATAATTTGATTTTCTCCTTCTTCTTTTTCTAAAGAACAAACAGAATATATAAGTTTCCCTCCAGGTTTTAACATTATGGATGCCGAATTTAATAGATTTTTTTGTGTAACAATTAAAGTATTTAAAATCCTTGAAAAATTATTTTTCTTGGCAGTGAGCCTCCATAAAACATCAGGATTTTTTCTGACTGTTCCAGTAGAAGTGCAAGGAGCATCAAGCAATACTGCATCAACTAAGTTTTCTACTTTATATTTGTTAGCATCTTGTATGGTTAATTTGGTTTTTAAATTTAGTCTCTTAAGGTTTTCTTTTAAAAGTTTTGCACGTTTTAAATTAGATTCTATAGATATAACATTTAAATCATTTGTTAATAGTTGTGCTGTTTTGCCTCCTGGTGCGGCACACATATCTATAACGTTTGCATTATTCTTTACAGAAGCTAATAATATTTTTGCTGGTAGTTGCGCTGCTAAATCCTGTATCCACCATACACCTTGGTGGTAGCCAAATAAATTATCAATTTTCCCATAATTATTTGTAAGCCTAATATTATTTTTTCCAAAAATTCTGCCCTTTAATTTGTCACACCATGGGTCAATTTTTTCGTGCCTTGATAAAGCTATATCTAAGGCAGGAGGAATTATGAGGTGTTGTTTAGCTATCTTTTTTAAATCCTTTTGGAAAATATTTTGTTTCCATCTGTTTATAATTTCTATAGGTACATTAATTAAAGAATCTAAATTTTTAATTTCATTGCTTTCAAAATCTCTTGCAATTTGTCTTAATATGGCATTTATAAATTTAACATGGTGAGGGGATTGAATTTTAGCAATTTCTACACTTGCATTAACTGCAGCATAGATAGGAACTCTCATATATAATATTTGGCTAGTCCCAATAATTAAATTTGCCTTAATGATATTTTGTTTCTGTTTAAGAGGCTTTTTTATATACTTTGCTAAATGAAATTGAATTTCACCTAATCTTCTTACTGTTATACCGAGTATAGATTTGTAAAATGTATCTCCATTATCAGATGGTTTGTAGTTGTTGCCATTTAGTATGTTCGCAATTTCTATAATTGCTTGAATTCTTGGATTTTTATTATCAATTAGCATTTGGTATTTGTTTTCTTTGTTTTCTTAAGTTGGTATATGTTTAATACTTTAGTATAAATTTTGAGGCTATTATATGAAAAAACTTAAAATAAGTGATAAGAAGAATCTAAAAAAATATAAAGAGCTTAAAAGAAAAAAAGAAATAGGAGGCCAAAAAGGCCCTGAGCCTACTAGATATGGAGATTGGGAAAAGAACGGCAGAGTTACTGATTTTTAAAATTATTTGTTCATTCTATTATCAAGTAATTCTTTTACAACACTGGGATCAGCAAGAGTGGATATGTCTCCAAGTTGATCATGTTCGTTGGCAGCAATTTTTCTAAGAATTCTACGCATAATTTTTCCAGAGCGAGTCTTAGGTAGACTGGGCGCCCATTGGATAAGATCCGGAGTGGCAATAGGACCTATCTCTTTTCTAACCCCTTTTATCAATTCTTTTTTTAGCTCTTCCGAAGGAATTGTATTATCAGTTAATGTAACATATGCATATATACCCTGACCTTTTATATCATGTGGATATCCAACTACAGCAGATTCTGCGACATTTTTATTTGAAACTAAGGCGCTTTCTACCTCTGCTGTTCCCATTCTATGACCACTAACATTAATGACATCATCTACCCTTCCTGTTATCCACCAATATCCATCTGCATCTCTTTTTGCACCATCGCCAGTAAAGTACACATTATTAAATGTAGAAAAATAAGTTTCAGCAAACCGTTTATGGTCACCGTAAACACTTCGCATTTGTCCCGGCCAAGATGTTTCTAGTACTAAATTTCCTTCAGCTTCTCCTTCAAGCTTATTTCCATCATTATCAACTAAGGCAGGAGAAATGCCAAAGAAAGGTTTAGTTGCGGAACCAGGTTTTAGGTCAATGGCTCCTGGAAGAGGGCTAATTAATATTCCACCAGTTTCTGTTTGCCACCAAGTATCTACGACGGGACATTTTTCAGAGCCTATAACTTTATAATACCAATTCCATGCCTCGGGATTGATTGGTTCTCCTACACTTCCTAAAACTCTAAGACTGTCTCTATTTGTTGACTTAACTGGATCATCTCCTTCTTTCATTAATGCTCTAATAGCCGTTGGCGCTGTATAAAATATATTAACTTTATGTTTGTCAACCACTTGCCAGAATCTTGATGAGTTTGGATAATTAGGTACGCCCTCAAACATTAGAGTTTTAGCCCCATTAGCTAAGGGGCCATAAACAATATAAGAATGACCTGTGACCCAGCCCACATCAGCGGTGCACCAATAAACTTCATTTTCTTTATAATCAAATATATATTTATGTGTAATTGAGGCATAGACAATATATCCTCCAGAAGTATGCAGAACACCTTTAGGCTTTCCTGTAGATCCCGAAGTATATAAAATAAATAGAGGGTCTTCAGCATCCATAATAGCAGGTGCACATTCAGTACTAACTTTTAGCTTTTCTTCATGCCACCACACATCTCTATTAGGAATCATATTTATTGCGTTCCCAGTTCTTTTTATAACTAAAACACTTTTTACATTTTTGCATCTCTTTAGAGCAGCATCCACATTATTTTTTAAAGGTATAATTTTACCAGCTCTATAGCCTTCATCCGCTGTAATAACATAGTCTGATTTACAATCTATAATGCGATCTGCAATACTATCTGGAGAAAACCCTCCAAAGACAACCGAGTGAATAGCACCTACTCTTGCACAGGCTAGCATTGCATATGTAGCTTCAGGTATCATGGGCATATAAATAGTAACTCTATCACCTTTTTCAACACCTTTGCTTTTTAAAACATTAGCCATTAGGCAGACCTCTTTATGTAATTCTTTATATGTAATATGCTTGCTTTCTTGAGGGTCGTCGCCTTCCCATATGATTGCAGTTTTGCTTCCTTTTGTTTCCAAGTGTCTATCTATGCAATTATATGAAACGTTCAATTTACCATTATAAAACCATTTTATTTCTAAGTTATCTTTAGAAAAATTAATTTTTTTAATAGAGTCTTTAGTAAATGGCGTAAACCAATCAATACATTTAGCTTGTTCTCCCCAAAATATTTCAGGGTTTTCAATAGATTGTTTATACAACGCTATATATTTATCTTCATTTATTAGAGCGTTTTCTTTCCATTGGTTTTTAATTTTAATTAATTGATTGTTCATGTTTATACCTCCGCCAATTTAATATTATTATTAGTTAAAGTTCAGACTAATTTCCAGCAATTAAGTAATTATTTATTATTTTAAAAGGAAAAATTGTTAAAAAAGAATTTTTACAAGGTCCTTTCATACACTCCCCTGTTTCCGGGTTAAATTTGGCCCCATGATTAGCACAAAGTAAATCATTATTTTTTGACTGCACTTTTCCTTCTATTAAATCCAAAGTTAAATTAGCATGAGGACAATTATTATACCATATATGAATAGATGTTGTTCCCTTATAAATAATAATGCCAGGCAAGTATTTATTATCACCTTTTATAACCAAAGCTTTTTCTTCTTTTAAATCTTCTACTTTACATAGTTTAGTATTTTTCATAATACCTGTAGCTTCATAAATATTATGCATTTTTTAAAAATAACTTGCGGTCTTAGCCATTTTGCAAATCTCTTTCCAGTGCTCTTTAGAGACAGGAACTACTGAGAGTCTTGCTTGCTTTATAAGGGCTAAATCTGCCAAGTTTTCATTGGACTTTATTTCTGCTAAAGTTACAAATTTTTTAACTTCTTGAACGGCTTCTATTATGACCATTCCAAATATATTTTTTTTGTCAGTTGGGTCAGGCCTGTGTTCCCCTATTATTTTTACTATACCTACAATCTGTTTTTCTTTAACTGAATGATAGAAAAAACCTAAATCTCCCACTTTCATTTTCTTCATATTATTATTGGCTTGATAATTTCTTACTCCATCCCATCCTTCTCCTATTTCCCCTTTATTCACTTGATCTTCCCATGACCATGTTCCAGGTTCTGATTTAAATAACCAATATGCCATAATATATTCCTATTAATTAAAATATTTCTTAATTGACTATAGTCTTATAATTTAACATGTTCCAATAAGTAATTATTTGAAATATAAATTTTATAAAAATAATGAAAGTTTAAATTTTTGAATTTTAATATTAAAAAAAATCAGCTTACAGACCCTTTGTATATAGCTAAAGAATTAATTAAGTTTCCTTCTGAGACCCCAAAAGATGAAGGGGCACTGTTTTTTATAGAACAAATTTTAGAAGTATTAGGTTTTGAGTGCTTTAGAATGCCTTCGGGTGATATTAATGGAATAGGCAAGGAGGCTTTAGTAAATAACCTTTACGCCAAGACGGGTAATGGAAAAAATTTATGTTTTGCAGGACATACAGATGTGGTGCCAGCAGGAGATAAAGAAAATTGGCAATTTCCCCCTTATGCAGCCAAGGTTCATGACGGTTTGTTAATTGGAAGAGGGGCTTCAGATATGAAAGGTTCAATTGCTGCTTTTATTGCAGCTTTTGCAAGGCATCTTAATGATTATAATAAAACTTTCAGTATTAGTTTTTTGCTCACTGGCGACGAAGAAGGTCCTGCAAAACATGGAACTAAATCTATGCTTCCTAAGATTAAAGCAATCGGAGAAACGATAGATCATTGTATTGTAGGTGAACCTACCAATCCTAACAAATTAGGAGAAATGATTAAAATTGGAAGAAGAGGTAGTCTGCACGGCACTTTAATTATAAATGGAAAAGAAGGTCATGTAGCTTACCCTAAAAAAGCATCAAATCCTTTGCCTATAATGTCGAATTTTGTTTCCGTACTATCTAGTTTAAAATTAGATGATGGAAATAAGCATTTTCAATCTTCAAATATGGAATTTATTTCTATTGACACTGGTAATTTAGTTTCAAATGTAATTCCTTCAAAAATAGAAGCAAAATTTAATATACGTTTTAATACTCTTCAATCTGAAGAAAGTTTAGTAGAAAAAATTAAAAACACAATTAAGTCTATATCTTATGATAAGGATAATTTTTCATGGGAATTAAATACTGAACTAAGTGGAAGCCCTTTTATAACTGAACCGGATAATTTTATAGAAATAGTGGCCAGCACTATAAAAGAAAATACAGGAATAGAACCAGAACTTTCTACAAGTGGTGGAACTTCTGATGCCAGGTTTATTAAAGATATTTGCAATGTTGTAGAATTTGGTCTGGTAGGAAAAAATATGCATCAAATAGATGAATCAATATCACTCAATGATTTAGAGTCCTTAACCCAAATTTATTATAACATTATTAAAAAATATCAGGAAAATCAGTATTAATGATACAGTTTGTAAACTTTAGTGCATATTGATAATGAAAAATCAGGCATATTGATTTATGTTATTACATTATTATCCTTTGCAACTATGGAGGCATTGGCTAAATATTTATCAGATACTTTTTCAGTTTCTCAGATAGTTTGGGCTAGATACACTTTTCATTTTGCTATAATTTTTATTATAGTAATATTTTTAGAACTAATTGGCTATAAATCTGGTATTAAATTTCCTAAGTTAGTCAAAGTACAAATATTACGCTCAATAGCGCTGTTGCTTATGACATATTGTTTTTTTACATCACTGTCTAGGCTTTCTCTTGCAGAGGCTACAATTATATTATTTTTTTCTCCATTAATAACTACGATGCTATCGCCTTTAATATTAAAAGAAAAAGTTAATTATTCTACCTGGCTCGCTGTAATAGTAGGCTTTATAGGTATGATTATAGTTATTAACCCTAATAATATTATAGGTTCAACAAAAATAGATATGTATTGGTTGTCAGGAATACTATATGGGATTGCTGGGGCCTTATTTTATTCTTTATATCAAATTGGGACTAGAATTTTAGCGCCTGTTGAACCAGCTATAACTAGTTTGTTGTTTTCTGGAGCCGCAGGATTATTGGGTACTACATTTTTAGTTTTAATAAATTATGACCCTGCCTCAGGAATGCAAGCTTGGAAAGCACCCAACTCTTCTGAATGGAGCTTTTTAATAATTGTTGGCTTATTTGGCGCAATAGGACAATTTTTAATATTAGGAGCTTATGCTAAAGCTAAAGCTATTACTTTGGCCCCGATAAGCTATACTCATATAATCTGGGCAACTTTATTTGGATATTTTTTCTTTTTCTCTATTCCAAGCTTGCAAACTTTTTTAGGGGCCTTATTAATAGTAGCCTCTGGAATATACACCTTTAAAAAAACCGCCTAAAAATTATTTCTAATAAATAACTTGCTCTAAAACTAATGCGTGAGGAGGAGCAGTGACGCCCGCATAATTTCTTTTATGAGATTTAAGTGCCATTAAAATATCTTTCTCTGTTTTTTTATTTAAACCAATTTCAACTAATGTTCCTGTTATAATTCTGACTTGATTCATTAAAAAAGACTTCGCTTCCACGTATATTTCTATTAATTCTTTGTTTTTGATTATATGAATACTGTCTATTGTTTTTATTGGTGATTTAGCTTGGCATTCAATGGATCTAAAGGCAGAGAAGTCATGTTTTCCAATAAGTAAAGTAGAGGCTTTTTGCATTAATTGAAGATTTAAAGTTAGAGGTACTCTCCAAGTTTTATCTTTTAATAATGGAGAAGCGGTTCTTTTGTTTAAAATAGTATATTTATATTTTCTTCCTTTAGCTGAAAAACGGGCATGAAATTTTTCTTCTACTTTATTCGTTTCAATTATAGAAATTTCATTTTTACATATTCGTGATAAATAAAAATTTAAACCCATTGTTAATTTTCCGAGCTTACCATTTTGGTCCTCCAATGAATCTTTATTTAGGTCGAAGTGTGCTACTTGCCCTGAAGCATGTACCCCAGTATCTGTCCTTCCTGCGCCGAATATAGAAATTTTTTTTCCACAGAACTTGTA
>LWDU01035007.1_pt1 | contig 29727 bp, 32 predicted proteins | sample 727161 | NCBI WGS metagenome assembly LWDU01 (sample SAMN04566230, study PRJNA314399) | hydrothermal vent metagenome | isolation source: deep sea hydrothermal plume seawater | place: Mexico: Gulf of California, Guaymas Basin | collected 2004-07-11
AACGCAGTTTGTGGCCAGTCACCAGCTAACAGCCGAAAAGGAATCAGCAACCCGGCAGCCGCTGCCGCCACAAGCGAAGCGCTTGCCGCAGTGCCCTTCAACAAAATTCGTCGTTTCATCTGTACACACTCCTTCCCTTGCAATGCATCACTCGTCACTTGTTATCAAATAGTCCAAAGCCATTCCACGATCTGGTCAATCTGCTTATTCGAAAGTAATCGATGCTTGCCGAATGGCGGCATCGAGGTGTTCGGGTTACGCACGGTCGGATCGTAAATCTGCGCCCTAAGCGCTTCTTTGCTCTCGAACCGGCTTTTCATTGCGACAAGTGGCGGGCCGACATTGCCTCCTGGCGGAAACCCTTCCGGCCACGGATTCACCATCGCCATGTGGCACCCCAGACAATTACCCTTGCGGCGATTGATGGCAACGCACCATCCGGTCTTGACTACCCCTGCATCCTTCAATTTCTTACATTGTTTGTCGCTGGGCCATTCACCCGCAGTGGCCACGGTCGGGGACGCAACACCGCCAGCCAGTAGCAACAGGCCCAATAGTAACGTCCCGGCAAATCGAAAACTCACCATCTCGGTGCTCCCCCTTAAGTTGACCCGCTCCACCCCAACCATATCAATGAAATGAGAATGACTCTTATTTGCGTTATGTCTGGGGTTGTTTCAAGTCTCATCTTAGCCATTGCTCTTGGAATTACAACCCATACCCTGCCTGGAACAGTCAACTGCGTCCTGCTCGTCAAATGATATTAATGTGTTTCAAACCTGTCGATCAACTCTCGCAACACCGCCATTCGCGCCGAAATGCTTGCGGCTAAATACGTGCTGTGACCGGCATGTTTTTCCGCGCGACTCAGTTCGGCCAGCGCCCGCGTCGGCTCACCCTCCAGATAACTGGCCTCCCTAACTGCCCTTCTGCACGAGCCAGTAATCGATACAGCGCCACACTGTCGTTATCGAGACGCAAGGCCGCACGGATCATTGGCTTCGCCGAGGCGGCGTCGCCGATCTTGATCAACACATTCGCCTCAGCACCGTAAAGTATTGGCTCATCGGGCCACCGAGCACGTGCACTTCGCAACGGGCTTAACGCGCTCCGCAGCGCTCCGGCGGCAACATAACTTTCCGCCAAAGCTAGAGGATAGTGCAGGTCATCGGGGTAATCAGAAACCAGTTGTTGAAGAATTGTGAGCGCCTCATCGTGGGCACCCAGCCTGGATTTCACCAGCGCCAATCCGTAGCGTGCGGCCCGCTTCACTAACACATCACCCCCAGCAGGGCTTGCAAAGTAATCTGCAGCCGCCTCAGGATTGGGCTCGAACAAGGCCCTAATGCGGGCCCGCGCATGGGAAAAATCCGACCCGTTGCCATCTGTGACTGTCGCGTAACGCTCTATTCGACTGCGTACTTCCGCCACTCGCCGAGTCGAGAGGGGGTGGGTTAACAGATATTCCGGGGGGCTTAGTCCCTGTACTCGACTTCCTCGCTCAAGACGGTGTAGAAAATCAACGGCACTATGGGGGTCGTAACCTGCTAACGCGAGTAAATCTAGGCCCACAGTATCGGCTTCTTGTTCAAATGCGCGGCTGTAGCGTAACCGGTCACCAGCTGCCATTGCGCTGGTGGCTGCCATGGTCGCTGCACCAACCTGACCACCAAGCAAAACAGCAACTAACATGCCAGCACTGGCAGAGAGCTCTCGACCGTGCGACCGCGCCAGCGACCGCGTCGGGTGGCGCTGCACCAGATGAGCGACTTCATGGGCAACGACCGAAGCCAGTTGTCCTTCAGACTCCGTTTCCAAAATCAGCGTCGTATACAGTACAACGTGGCCCCCGGGTACAGCAAACGCATTGACTTCGCCATTTCGTACCAGGTGAAATCTGAAAAAATCACCGTCGTCAGCAACCGAAGCGCTGACCCGGGATCCCAGCGCCTGCACATATGACAATAACACCGGATCGCGAACAAAAACCAGTTGACGCCGCGCCTCACGCATGAATTCATCGCCCAACTGGCGTGCTTGTGGCGTGGCAATGGGACGTCCGGATCGTTCTCCCAGCGACGGCAGTTTTTCCGCGCAAACGTCAGCACCCAAACCCAACCACAGGACAGTGGCAAGAAGCCCTACCAGTAGAATGTTCATCGAATTGACACGAGGCATCACCAGCGGGGTGCCGATTGTAGCCGATCCTCACTGACAACCATGGTCGATTGATGATGGGTGCTCGAATGCAATCACGGCACCGTGTCATACGACCACCTGCGCCGGCAAAATATGGTGAGCACCACTTGCATTAATCAGGACTTAGAAAAGGTCGCCGCCTCTTCATTTTCTCAACATCTCAAGACGTTATATACTTAGTTTGAATCCATCTGACACTTTCCATCATGGCTCACTTTGATCATGAACTCGATGCTCGCGGCCTGAACTGTCCGCTGCCGATTCTACGCGCAAAAAAAACCCTCAATACGATGGCTGGCGGTGAAGTTCTGAAAATCATGGCCACAGATCCAGGCTCCGTCCGCGACTTTGAGGCCTTCGCTAAACAAACCGGCAATCCACTGCTGGAATCAACTGAGAACAACTCGGAATTCCACTTCTTGCTGCAAAAGGCAGACTAATCAAGGCTCTCAGGCAAACGCCTGTGGCTTAGGGCTGGAAACTCATCTCGCTGCTGACGTAGCCGTGCCAAATCGAGCTCGGCTAATATGACGCCGGAACCGAAACGTTGCTGCGCCAATATTTCTCCCCACGGACTGACGATCATGCTGTGTCCGTAGGTTTTACGACCCCCGACATGTGTCCCTTCTTGTGCCGGCGCGATCACCATAGCCAAGTTTTCAATTGCACGCGCCCTTAACAGCACTTCCCAATGGGCCTCGCCCGTTGCCACCGTAAATGCAGAGGGCACCGTAAACACCTCAGCGCCGCGTGATGCGAGGCCACGATAAAGCTCTGGAAAACGCATGTCATAACATATCGTGATCCCCAGGCAGGTATCGACTGCTTCAACCGATAACGGAACATCACCAGGCACGGTGTATTCCGATTCTCCATAGGTCTCGCCATGCTCCAGCTGAACATCAAATAAATGCATCTTGTCGTAACGACCCATTAACTGGCCGAGCGCGGAATACACCAGGCAACTATTGGTGACCCGCTGGTGAGTCGCGGGCAGCGGTATCGTGCCACCAACCAGGCAGAGCGAATAGCCGCGTGCCAAATCAGCCATGCGAGCGGCGACTTCGTCTCCCCTTGCAGCTGCCGCCAACCTTCGTTGATGAGTGTCTGCCATTAAACAGACGTTTTCAGGCAACACCACTAGCCTAGCACCGGCAGCAGCCGCATCGGCGACAAGATCACTCACTGCCTCAAGGTTCTCATCGACAGATGGGCCCGAGTTCATCTGGATAGCCGCAACCTTCATTCGGTTAAGAACCGCTCAACTTTTCCAACAACAGGATCAATTGGTCGCTTCCACCTGAACCCGGTTCCAATATCACCGCGTCGGACGGCATACCTAAAGCAACCAGCCAATCACGAACCTCCAGCGCCCACGCATTACCGAGATCACCTCCAGGGTAACGAATGGTGATGCGATGTGCCTGTACTTCGTCGAACTGAGAAAGTATTGCGTTGATCTGTGTCAGGGCCAAAACAGAACCACTGTTCCGCTGTTCCGGCCACTGCGTTCTATCAATCTGCTCCTTGAGAAGCATGTTCACTGGTCCACTAAAAACCACTGCCGAACAACAGAGCACCCACAGTGCAACAACGATACGAAAACAGAACGTCCGCTTCACATTGGCACCACGTCGTAACTGTCATGACCGAGCAGAGTATCTACCTGGAGATGAACGACACCCTGCATAAGATCCTGCAGATCAGCCAGCGCGCCGGCTTCCTCATCGAGCAACATGTCAATCACCGGCGGCGACCCCAAGACGGTATATGCCTGAAAGTGATGCGCCCGAGACTGACGCATCAATTCCCGAAAAATTTCGTAACACACCGTTTGCGCTGTTTTCTGAAACCCATACCCTTCACACGCAGTGCACGCTTCAGTCATCGCTCGTTCAAGGCTCGGCCTTGAACGCTTACGCACAATCTGAACCAATCCAAAGTCAGACATATCGGCCACCTGCACCCCGACTCCATCGCGATGCAATGCTTCCGTCAACACTCGAACCAGATCATAACGATGTTCTGTCTCTTCCATGTCAATAAAATCAACGATGATAATGCCACCAATATTGCGCAATCGAAGTTCCCACGCGATAGCACTCGCCGCTTCCAGATTGGTTCTGAACAGTGTTTCCTCGAGATTGTGTCGCCCGACATAACCCCCCGTGTTGACATCGATTGTAGTCATCGATTCCGTCTGCTCTAACACGAGCGTACCGCCGGATTGCAGTTGGACCGTCGCGGCTAAGGCTTGCTGAATGCCCTCCTCTATACCAAACAAATAAAAAATTGGCTGCGCCCCCGAGTAATATTCGATCCGACATGATGTTTGGGGTAAAAAATCGCGCGCGAAATCACACAGCGCTTCGACAGTCGCCTGGTCATCGACGCGAATACGGGTAGTTTCCTCGGTGACCAAATCCCGCGCCGTTCGCAATGTCAAAGGGAGATCTTCGTGTAACAGACCAACATCGTTGCTGTTAAGACGCTCCCGGATCACTTTCCAAGACCGCACGAGAAACAACAAGTCGCTCTTCAGCGACTCAACGCTAGCACCATCGGCTACCGTGCGAACGATAAACCCGGCTTTAACATCGAGTTGCGTAAACAGTTCAGTCACTTGTTGTGTGAGTCGCTCCCGTTCGCTAGGCTGTGTTATTCGCTGTGAAATACCAACCCGGGACGATCCAGGTAACAACACCAAGTAACGCGAAGCAATAGAAAGTTGCGTGGCCACGCGTGCACCTTTGCTCCCCAGCGGATCCTTAAGCACCTGGACAACGACTGTGTCGCCTTCACGCACTAACCGCTTGATATCTGGCACCGTGCCACCATCCACGCCCTGGGATACCCGGTTATCAATCTTTGCTACAGCATCCGCCGCATGCAAAAATGCGGTGCGCTGTAGTCCAATATCGACAAACGCCGCCTGCATCCCGGGCAAAACCCGCGCCACTCGTCCTCGATAGATATTACCCACGAGGCCGCGGGTGCGTTGTCGCTCGATAAGAATTTCCCGCAACGCACCGTTGATGATAATCGCCACCCGGGTTTCCTGGGGGGTAACACTAAGCAGCAATTCTTCGCTCATCGTTATATAAGAATGATCCTGCAAGAAGTTGTCAATAAAACCCGATAGGTGCCGGTCATTACGGCTCAAGCGCTCGCCGCTCGCCACGATGATAAGGAAGTCCCTCCATTAGGCTGTACGCCCGATAAACTTGTTCTGCGAACACAATGCGGGCCAGCGAATGGGCGAGAGTCAAACTAGAAAGCGACCAGATCTCGTTGACTGACGCGATCGCCTCATTCGATAAGCCATCGGCACCTCCCATGAAAAATGCTACGTTTGATCCGTCCTCGCACCAGGTGGAGAATCGTGAAGCTATCATGTGTGTCGTCAAAACTCGTCCACCCTCGTCAAGCGCAATACGGTAGGCGCCAGCTTCCACTTTTGCCAACAGCCGTTGTCCTTCATTCCGGACAAGTCTTGCAATATCTGCATTCTTACCACGACGCGGCGCTGGCACTTCAACGAGCTGTAGCCTGATTTTCCCCCGAAGGCGGCGTGAGTAGGTATCAAAACCATCAGCTACCCACGTCGGCATACGATCACCAATAGCCAGCAACTGGATACGCATGAACCTTTAGCCGTCACCCGTTAACTGGCGCCGCTGCTTCAGGATCTCTCCCAGTTCTGGATCCCACAAACCGTCGAGATCATAAAAAATCCGCCTGTCCGGCATCATCAGATGAATCACGGCATCACCGTAATCGAGCACAATCCATTCGCCCTCGCCTTCTCCTTCCGCTGCCAGCGGTCGTAATTCAAGCTTCAGGCCAGCCTCGCGAACCCGCTCAGCCATTGCAACGACGTGGCGCCTAGATGTGCCGTTAGCAATAACCATGTAATCGGTGATATCGGTCAGCTGGCGTACGTCAAGCAGTCGAACGTCAGAGGCTTTGGCCTCCTCGAGCACGGTGATTACAAAATCGGCAACTCGCGTATCGCCAATGTCGATCTGATCAGAAGTCAAAGCCATAAAGTCGATGCTCAGTAATGTAGTCGATCACGCTTTTCGGGACACTGCGGCTAATATCATCACCTGCCCTGAGACGTTCACGAATGTTGCTTGCAGCGACGTCCATTGGCGGGACTTCAACCATTACAATCGATCCGGCGCGTCGCTGATGCACAATGCTCAGATCAGTGGTTTCGGCACGAACCCACCAAGTAGGCCGCTCCACCGGCAGTACCGTCCCAGGCCGTGACATCACCACAAAGTGGGCAAGCCCAAGTAATTCTGTCCAGCGATGCCATTGCGGCAAACCCAAAAATGCATCGATGCCGAGAATGAAACAAATCGGTGTTTCCTGGTAATCGTACTGCAAAGCTTCCAGCGTCAAAACAGTCGTTGAAGGCCCGTCGCGGCCCAATTCCAGGTCGTTAACGTCAAAACTAGGCTCGCTCGCGAGCGCCCGCTTCAGCATTTCCAACCGATGCGTAGCAGATGCGGTAGGTACCGAGCGCAGTCTCGGTCTGGCAGCCGGGACGAAAAGCACGTGCGCCAGGTCCAACTGCTGCCGAACCGATGCCACGGTGCATAGATGCCCTTGATGTACTGGGTCAAAGGTACCTCCGAAGACACCCATGGCGGGGCGCAATCGGTTTTGTTGCGGTATTTTCAATCGGACTCGTCAGGCGCGCACCGTGCCATCACCGATGACGATGAACTTCTGTATGGTCAGTCCCTCCAACCCCACGGGACCCCGGACATGAAGTTTGTTCGTACTAATGCCAATTTCAGCGCCCAATCCATATTCAAAACCATCGGCGAATTGAGTCGATGCGTTGACCATGACCGAACTGGAATCAATCTCACGCAAAAAGCGACGACTGGTTTGCAGGTTTTCAGTCACGATAGCATCTGTATGTCCCGATCCATAACGACCGATGTGCTCGATCGCTTCATCCACATTGGCCACAATCCTGACAGCCAAGATTGGAGCAAGAAACTCCGTCCCCCAATCTTCTTCAGTCGCCAAGATGGCCCCCGGCACCAACTCACGGGTCCGTGGGCACCCTCGAATCTCAACTCCGGCTTGGGCATACATCGCCCCCAGTCGAGTCAACACGGGCTCCTCTAACTGTTCTGCTACGAGCAGAGTTTCCATCGCACCGCAGATGCCATAGCGACGGCATTTGGCGTTGAATCCGATTGCAACAGCTTTCTCTACATCTGCATGTGCGTCAATAAAAACGTGGCAATTTCCGTCGAGATGTTTCAGAACAGGCACCCTGGACTCGGCACTAACCCGCTCAATCAGCCCACGCCCCCCCCGAGGGATGATCACATCCACATTGTCCGACATCTGCAATAACGCGCCTACTGCCGCTCGGTCCGTTGTTTTGATCACTTGCACACTGGCCGCGGGCAAGTCTGCCGCGAGCAGGCCTTGGTTAATACAATCAGCGATCGCCAAGTTTGAATGCGTCGCTTCAGAGCCACCCCGCAAGATAACCGCATTTCCTGACTTGAGACAAAGACCTGCAGCATCGGCCGTCACGTTCGGTCGAGATTCATAAATCATCCCGATCACTCCCAGCGGAACACGCATACGACCCACTTGAATGCCCGACGGCTGCTGCCCCAGACCTGTCACCTCGCCGATCAGATCGGGCAACGCCGAGACCTGACGAAGTCCCGTCGCCATCGCGGCGATACGGGCAGGAGTCAGCTCCAATCGATCGAGCATAGCTTCGACAAGCCTCAATGACCGAGCGCGTTCCAAATCGATAGCATTCTCATCCAGAATCCGGCCGGCCTCGTTTTCAATCGCTTGCGCTATTGAAACCAGTGCCAAATTCTTCTGTTGAGTGGGCGCACTGGCCAGCACGCGGGCTGTCGCCCGCGCTGCCTGCCCGATTCGGCGAATCTCGTCCACGACCTCAAATTCTGAATCGTTGATGGGAGTTTCTCTATTTTTAATCAATGATTTCAGATATTTAGGATTTAAACCATAGGCCATTTATACCACAAATGCGAAGTAGGATTCGTTCCAATTCCAACCAGGGCCCTCCGACTACTTGCGTACGTCCTTTAATGGCTTGTTCTGCTAACAGCAACCGTGCCCGCAACCCCGACCAAAAATTTGGGCGGTGACGCGCAAGCGCCACCGTTATCAGCGGACCGCGGCTACTCCACACACCACACTGATGGTAAACCGTCTGACGCGATCGGCCCTCGCAAAGATGACGACTGATCGTCACCATCGAGCGCACTTCACGTACCAACGCCCACAGCACCAAAGTGGCATCCGTTCCTTCCCGCCGCAGCCCCCCTAACACTCGAACGCTACGAGCCACCTCCCCACCAAGGCATGCATCGACCAAGGTGAATACGCTGAATCTAGCGTGGTCTGCGACAATTGCCTCTAAGGTCTGCAGATCCAACTTCGCCCCTGGGCCTAGCAACAGCGACAATTTCTCGACTTCCTGTGATGCAGCAAGCAGATTTCCTTCGACATAGTAAGCGAGACGATCGGAAACCTCGCGAGCGGGCAAGATATCGTGTGCTCTTAGCCGTCGATCAATCCACTGGGGGAGTTGCTGCAAAGACACTGGCCGCGCGTCGACCACAACCCCAGCCGTCTCCGCCGCCCTGAACCAGCGACTCGACTGGGTCCGCTTATCCAAACGCCCCATGAGGACCATCAAGACAGTATCTGGTGTCGGTTCGGCTAAAAAATCAAGCAGAGCAGTCGTCCCGCCCTCGCCCAATCGACCCGACGGAACGCGGATTTCAATCAGCCGCTGGTTGGAAAACAGGGACAGTGTCTGTGATTGGTCACGTAACTCCTGCCACTCAAAATCAATCCCAACGCTATAGCGGATCACTTCCGAGAAACCATTGGCCTGGGCGGCCACTCTAATCCGGTCACTGCCCTCCTCGATTAACAGCGCTTCACTTCCAAAAAGCAGATAAAACCGGGCAAGACTTTTGCTCAGATGGGGTTCCAGTTGGGTAGAGGGAATGCGCAAGTTAACTCGCCCGGATTCTCGTCACGCGCTGCGCGGTCGGCGATCAGCCATCAGCCCCACTTTAACGCTGGCTAAACGTGATATTACCTGGCGAACAATCTCATCGCGCATTTCCTGCTTTAACAGTTTTTCCTCGATTGCCTTCTGCAGGATCTGTATATTCTTGTCACCATAGTCGAGCGTTCGCTTGAGTGCTATCCGGGCATCTGGCACAAGGCGTTGCTTGGCCTGTCCGGAAACTCGATAACGCACGTCATAGTGCAGTTCATAACTAACAGCTATGCCCTGTTCGTTAATACTCCGTACGGCACGACTATAGGTCACTCGCAACAATTCGATCGATACAGTTGCCTCAGCCTTCTCATTAACAGCCGCGCCGCCGGCGACCCGTAACGCCCGTTTGATATCGTCGACCAGTGACAAATCCGTGCCTTTTACATGAGTCGCAGAAAAAACAGCTGGCAACTGAACTTTACCCCGCAGATGAAAACCGCAACCTGCGATCAACATTACCAAGACCAGCAGTATCACTACATTACGTCCACTACGGACCCACGACAACACCGCGCGACACCCATTATCCCGACAGATAACAGTGTAGTTATATGTTTTAGGCAACTATGTTCACCAACTTGCCGGGAACGATAATGACCTTGCGCAATGGACGCCCATTTGTGTGTTTGGCGATCTGGTCCTGTGACAGTGCTAAGTTCCGAATATCCTCATCACTAGCACCTGCGGCGACCTTAATCTGTCCGCGTAGTTTCCCGTTCACCTGGACAACCAAAGTAATCTGGTCTGTTTGCAAAGCTTGAAAATCGCTTTCTGGCCATGGGGTGTCCAGTAGGTCACCAGTCATCGCCAAAGCTTGCCACAGTACGTGAGTAATATGTGGTGCTATTGGCGCTAGCACTCGAACGAGAATACCCAGGGACTCATGCATCGCGGCAACCCGCATCGAATTGTCCGCCGTGTCAAATCGATCCAGCGCGTTAACCATCTCCATGCAAGCCGCAACAACAGTATTAAACTGATTTCGCTGCATGTCCCGATTGATTCGAACCAGTGTGGTATGAATTTGTCGCCGCAAGCTGATGGTCTCTTCGTCGGCCTGCGCAAATCCAGTGTCACTAATACTGTCAACGACGGCTGCGGAATGACGGCCTACCAGCACCCACAATCGGCGCAAGAACCGCAGTGACCCGGCAACAGCGCTGTCGTTCCACTCCAGCGACTGGTCCGGCGGAGACGCAAACATAGTAAACACACGGACTGTATCGGCGCCATAACGATCAATCAGTTGCTGGGGATCAACTCCATTGTTCTTGGATTTAGACATCGTCGTCCAACCGACGGCCATCAACTTGCTTGCGTCGTTGCAGCGTCGTGCTTCGATTACGCTGCCTCGTTCATCTCGCTCGACTTCGACCTCGTTCGGGGGTACCCACTGTCGACCCCCGTCCGCTGTGTCCAGATAATAGGCTTCGGCCAACACCATCCCCTGACACAGCAAGTTCGTTGCCGGTTCGTCACTCGTCACAATCCCCGCATCGCGCATCAACTTGTGCCAGAAACGAAAATACAGCAGGTGGAGTACCGCATGTTCGATGCCACCAATGTAATAGTCCATGGGTAGCCAGTAATTGGCGCGATCGTCAAGCATCGCATCCGCACCGGGAGAACAATACCGAGCGTAATACCAACTGGACTCAACGAAAGTATCAAAAGTATCTGTTTCGCGTTCAGCGGGACCCTGGCATTGGGGACACTGTGTACGACGCCAATCTGTTTCGGCCTTCAGCGGCGACTGAACGCCCATGAAAGTCACGTCTTCAGGAAGAATGACTGGCAAGTCCGCAGTCGGAACCGAAACAATGCCACACGTCTCACAATGAATAACAGGAATTGGGCAACCCCAGTAACGCTGGCGCGATACACCCCAATCACGCAACCGATAGTTGACCCGTCGGGCGCCGATACCTTGTTCTTCTACATACGCTGTGATGCGCTCGAAAGCATCCGTGTAGTCAAGCCCATCGAACTGGCCGGAATTGACAGTTCGGATTCCCTCCTTATCAACATAGGCCGCCTGATTGACATCTATTTCGCGTGCATTGCTCGGGGCGATGACCTGCCTAATAGGAAGCCCGTAACGTAAGGCAAACGCGTGATCACGCTCATCGTGTGCTGGCACCGCCATGATTGCGCCCGTGCCATAAGACATCAGGACAAAGTTTGCCACCCATACTGGAATTGGCTCGCCGCTCAGAGGATTAATCGCCTCGACCCCAAGCGGCATTCCCTTCTTTTCAAGCGTTTCGAGTTCAGCCTCACTGATGCCTCCGCTGCGACAACCATCAATAAAGTCTCTTATTGCGTTATCCCGTTCTGCTATCTGGGTTGCCAACGGATGATCAGCAGCAATTGCCATAAAGGTGGCGCCGTAAAGCGTATCTGGCCGTGTCGTAAAAATACGAAGCGGTTCACCCCGGTCCACTAACACAAAGTCGACCTCAAGCCCCTCGGAACGGCCAATCCAATTGCGCTGCATGGTCTTAACCGAATCCGGCCAACCGGCCAGACGATCGAGTTCGTCCAGCAACTCATCAGCGTAAGCGGTGATGCGAACGAACCACTGCGGAATTTCCCGCTTTTCCACCACCGCCCCTGAGCGCCACCCCTTACCATCGATCACTTGCTCATTAGCAAGAACTGTCTGATCTACTGGATCCCAGTTCACCACCGCGTTCTTTCGGTAAGCGAGGCCTTTTTCAAGGAGCTTGCAGAAAAACCATTGTTCCCATCGGTAATAGTCTGGCCGACAGGTGGTTACCTCGCGACTCCAGTCATAACCGAATCCCATGCGCATTAGTTGTGTACGCATATGTTCAATGTTCTGGTAAGTCCATCTCGCCGGAGGGATCGACCGCTGGATCGCAGCATTCTCGGCGGGCAGGCCGAATGCATCCCAACCCATGGGTTGCAGAACGTTTCGGCCTTTCATTCGCTGGTAACGACTCATCACATCGCCGATGGTGTAGTTGCGCACATGCCCCATGTGCAGGTTGCCCGACGGGTAGGGCAACATTGAAAGGCAATAAAATTTTTCCCGTGATGGATCCTCGGTTACTTCGAAACTGTGCTGTTCCGACCAGTAATCCTGGACTTCTTGCTCAATCTGATGCGGGTCGTATTCGGTTTGCACTGTCTGGTGTCTGGGCAAGCGCCCTTAAAACGTTACTGTAGAGATGCGTCAGGCTTCTACGTTCGAGGGCGCTGAATCATCGGGACCCGGCCAGTCAGAAAATGGAAACGGCCGTTGGTCGGAAGTATAAGTAAGATATTGGAGCGCATGAAAAGCGAAGCGATTCAAGTCACCTGTAAACAGCAAAAGACGCGGATTAATGTGGCCAGTACAAATCTGCATCGCGGCCTGAAAAAGCAAGCAGGCACCCATCAAAAATTTAATCAGGTAGAAAAAAAGACCAAAGTACACCAACGTGAGAAAAAGCCGTAGCCAAATCTCACTTTGGCGCGTTCTAGTCCGCATAGTCTCTGTCATTATCGTTAATGGAGTCTAAGTCAGTGCAAGTAGAAAAGTGGAATGCTTCTAGAGAAACGAACATAAGTTTACCGCATCGCTCAGCAGCGTTGAAAAATGCAAGACCAACCAGTGTCACCTGAAACAACGCGTCATCTGTGATAACCCACTATTGGGTATAAAGATGTTGGCGAGACCAGGGCACAGAATTTTTCTCCCCTCGCGCAAAAACTATCTGAAACAACTGTAACCCACCAGACAGGAAACAGGCGATGGAACTCGACAAATAAAGACGCCAAGCACGAACAAAAGTATCGTCGAACATTTCCGTAACTGACGCATTGGCTGTCTCATAGCGAGCCAGCCAATGCGTCAGAGTTTTAGCGTAGTGCAATCTTAGATTCTCAACATCAAGGACAGAAAACGAATGCCTCTCAAACACTTTCATCATCTCCCCCAAGGTCGGTGGATACGCTCCTGGAAAGATGCGGCGGTCGACCCATGCACTCATCGGCCGCGGTCGGTTGCGACCAATAGTATGGATCAGACCCCGTCCCTCTTCGGTCAACACTTGATACATGACATCACCTAATACCGGGTAATTTGCAGGTCCCACATGTTCGAGCATCCCAATGGATACGAATGCATCGCACTGACCCTGAATATTGCGGTAGTCATTTTCAATATAAGTTACCTGCTGATCGTATCCTTCCGACTTAGCCCGTTGTCGAGCGTAATGAAGCTGCTCGCGAGAGATATTGTAGGCCGTTACGCTGACGCCATAGTGCAACGCCATATGACGACTTAGTCCGCCCCACCCACAACCGGCTTCGATCACGCGGTCTCCCGGCTTAAGTTGTAGCTTACGGCAAACGTGGTCCATCTTTGCCTGCTGTGCCTGCTCGAGCGTGAGTTCAGGGTCCGAAAAATAGGCGCACGTGTATTGCATTTCCTGATCTAACCACAGCTTGTAAAACGTGTTGCCAACATCGTAGTGATGATGAATGTTCTCCTGTGCATCACTCTGCGTGTGGTTCGGGCGGCGGCTCCGATTGAGGCACCGCAACAGCGTCTTTGAAGCATTGACGACCGCCTCTCTACAGGAGAAAACTTCCTTCAGAACATCAACTAAATTACCCGTGATATCGATCCCGCCGGCACTATATTGATCACCAAACCCCAAATCGCTCGCACGCAAAATATGGTAGAACGCACGACGATGATTAATATTTATAGTACCAACTGCCTCAGACTCAGACGCGCCATAACGCGAGTCATCCCATAGCCGTACCGTGACTCTAGGCGACCCGATCGATTGCAACAATTGCCTGAGAGCAAAAGCCTCGTAAGCGTGCACGGGGCGCTCACTTCTGCGTCGAGATCGGGCATAGTTCTGCCCAGCTACCGTGTTATCCGTTGAGGTGGAGTTAGCACACATTACCGACACTCAGGGTTCAAAGGTGTAATCAATGATAAGGGTCCTCATAGCTAAGCGGATGTATTCTCAAGAGGCTTATCCACCACCGGCCACGAACTGAGAATTGCCTGCACTACCGTCGCCAGTGGAATGGAGAAAAATACACCAAGCACACCCCAGATTCCACCAAATATCAGCACCGCAGCGATAATGGCAATCGGATGCAAGTTAGTCACCTCCGAGAACAACAGCGGCACCAAGACATTGCCATCGAGCATTTGAATGATCAGATAAGCGATGACTACCCACATTAAGTCGCCACTCCATCCCCACTGGAACCAGGCCACCAGAACAACCGGTACGGTAACAACCGCCGCCCCTACGTAGGGTATCAATACTGATAAACCCACGCAGACCGCCAACAACATAGCGTAATCCAACCCAAGGGCCGAGAACACAACCACACACACCAACCAAACAATAATGATTTCCCAGAATTTTCCGCGAACGTAATTGCCAATTTGGCGATCAACATCAACCCAGACCTGTTCCGCAAATTGACTTTCACTCGGCACAAACCGCCTTATCCAAACAACGATAATTTTCTTATCCTTTAGAAAGAAAAATATAAGGATCGGGACGATCACGAGATAAACCAAGATGGTCAATGCCCCGACCACCGAAGAGATCGAAATAGAAAGCGCACGTTGTCCCAAACTGGTGATTTCCATGCGAACAGCAGACACCATCTCAGCCACCTGCTCGGTCGAAATGATATCCGGATAGTTATCTGGCAATTGTTGCAAAGCGGTCTGTCCCTTCATCAGCATCAAGGGAATTTGTTGCACTAACTGAGTCGACTGGGTAGAAACCAGTGGCACCAACCCGAATAGCACGAGGATCACAAAAATCAGAAAGACGGTAACCACACCGACCACAGCCAACAATCGGGGTATCCCCCAAGATTCCAGCACCCTCACCAAACCCTCTAGAAGATAAGCAATAACAATGGCAATGAGAATGGGCGCTACCATCTTCCCCATCACCACGACGATGACAAACAAGATCCCCAGAAACAGGGCAAGGAAAACCACCTGTGGGTTCGAAAAGTGGCGCCTAAACCAATTTGTAATGAGTTCCATCGTTAGCACCGTAGCGAATGCGAGCGAACCCCGTCAACAACTCGCCTTACCGCTAGTCTGACACGATCTCAAAATCGTGAGTAATTTCCACGACTTGCCCCAACATTGTCGTGGCCGAGCAATACTTGTTCGCAGACAATTCGATCGCTCGTTCGACCTTCGCCGCATTGAGAGCTTCACCACGCACTGTAAAATGAACGTGGATTTTTTCAAAAACTCGGGGCACTTCATTGACCCGTTCACCGTTAACCTCGACTCTGAGGTCGGTCACGTTCGAGCGTCCTTTGCGTAGCATCTGCAACACATCAATCGCCGTGCACCCCCCTAAACCAAGCAGGATCATTTCCATCGGCCTGATCCCCTGGTTGCGTCCGCCAGCCTCCGGCGCAACATCCAGCGTAACGCTATGTCCACTGCCACTGGTACCAGCAAATGAAGACCCTTCTAATAACTGAATGCTTGCCTTCATTCAGGGGTTACCGCGCCGGAAAACAACTGCGACAGTTTCGAGCCAGGATCCGCCGCGCGCATCAAAGTCTCGCCAACGAGAAATGCGTTAACGCCACTGCCCCTCATGCGCCGCACATCATCGACTTCATGAATGCCGCTTTCGGTCACAATCAGTCGATCAGCGGGAATCTCTTTTATAAGGTCAAGTGTAGTCTCAAGACGAGTATCAAACGTCTGTAAAGATCGATTATTGATACCGATTAACTCGCTGTTGAGTTTGAGCGCACCCTCAAGCTCAGACCGATCGTGAACTTCAACCAGGACATCCATGCCCAGGTCACGCGTAGCACTAGCCAATTCACTCATCTGACTAAACTCTAACGCGGCAACGATCAAAAGCACGCAGTCGCCACCAATTGCCCGAGTCTCAACCACTTGCCACGGATCAATAATGAAGTCCTTGCGCAATACCGGCAATGCAACCTCATCTCGCGCTTCCCGAAGATGCTCCACGTGGCCCTGAAAAAATGTCTCATCGGTCAATACAGACAGACAAGTNNTTAGCTGCCGGCGCTGAGAGATTTCCTCGCGTTTACGTGCCAGAATTTGCGCCAAGATGTCAGTCGTCGCATTCACCTCCAGTCAAACCTGATCGATGAAGTTATCGAGCAAGCGATGGCCATGCTGGGTGAGTATCGATTCTGGATGAAATTGAACGCCGACCACAGGATATTGTTGATGGCGGAGGGCCATGATCTCTCCGTCTTCCGCTGTTGCGGTGATCTCGAAGCACTCCGGCAAGCTGGAACGCTCAACAACCAGTGAGTGATAGCGCGTCGCCTGGAAGGGACTCGGCAAGCCCGCGAACAAGCCCGTCTCACAATGCGAAATCATCGAAGTTTTACCATGCATCAAGGTTTGAGCGCGTATCACCCGCCCACCAAACGCCTGGGCAATACTCTGGTGACCCAGACACACTCCCAGTATAGGAATCTCTCCACCATAAACCTCGGCCAGTTCCACCGAGATGCCTGCTTCATTGGGCGTGCACGGCCCAGGAGATATCACAATGTGTGAGGGAGCAAGCGCCTCGATATCGTTCAGCGTGATCTGATCATTGCGGTAGACCGCAACATGTTGGCCGAGCTCTCCAAGATATTGGACCAGGTTGTAGGTGAACGAATCATAGTTGTCGATCATGAGTAACATGGTTTCAAACTACGTCTGAATAGTGCGTGACTCAAGACCAGCAGCGGCCACCGCTACAGCTCGAAAAATTGCTCGCCCTTTGTTCATCGTTTCCTGCCATTCATGTGCCGGTATTGAGTCAGCCACAATACCTGCTCCAGCCTGAATATAGAGCGTGTCACCCGCGATAACGGCTGTACGAATCGCGATCGCCGTATCCATATTTCCATTCCAACCTATATAGCCGACGGCCCCCGAATAAACGCCACGCCGCTCTGGCTCTAATTCTTCGATGATTTCCATTGCGCGCACTTTAGGCGCCCCAGACACCGTGCCTGCAGGAAAGGTTGCTCGCAACACGTCAATGGCGTCCAATCCTTCCTTGAGCTCTCCAACGACATTGGAAACGATGTGCATAACATGGGAATAACGTTCGACTGCCATCTTGGCCGTTAATTTGACCGAACCGGTACGTGCAATCCGGCCAACGTCGTTGCGACCCAGGTCAACGAGCATGACATGCTCGGCAAGTTCCTTCGGGCTTGACATCAATTCCTGTTCAAGTTGCAGGTCTTCTGCTTCATCATGCCCACGCCGGCGGGTTCCGGCAATTGGACGCACTGTCACTTCTCCGTCTTCAAGTCTGACCAGTATTTCTGGCGACGAACCCACAATGTGTAGTTCACCCAGATTGAGAAAGTACATGTAAGGCGATGGGTTTACCGTCCGCAATGCCCGATAGAGAGAAAACGGTTCAATGTCAAAAGGAATGGCCAACCGCTGGGACAGCACCACTTGAAACACGTCACCACTGGCGATGTATTCCCGACAACGTTCTACCGCCGCCTCGAACGCGGGGCGCTCAAAGGACGATACAAAATCCTCTTCTGAAACGGCTCTTGGCTGAGTAACCGCGGGTAACGGAATCGGCCCATCTAACTGTCTGACCAATCGGTCGAGACGCGCATGGCCTTCTCGCCAGCCGTCTTTTTCTTTCGGATCTACATGTACGATCACGTAAAGTCGACCAATCAAGTTATCAAAAACGATGACTTCATCCGAAACCATTAACATGATGTCTGCCGACAAAACTGGGTCTGGTTTGTCGGAAAGACCAAGTCGCTCTTCAACATAACGCACCGTTTCATAGCCGAAGTAGCCAACCAGACCTCCACTAAACCGCGGCAATCCCTTGATTGGGGGGACTTTGAACTGCTGTTGTATACGCTGGATCTCAGCCAACGGGTCAGCGGTTAACTCACTATGAATCTCTTTGCCGTCCTGCTCGATGACTAACCGTTGACCAGTTACCCGAACGATCGTTCGGCAAGGCAATCCGATAATAGAGTACCGCCCCCATTTCTCGCCCCCCTGAACAGATTCCAGCAGATAACTGTATCGACCCTGCGCCAGTTTGAGGTAGATGCTAACCGGCGTATCAAGGTCAGCCAGGACTTCACGCATCAACGGAATACGGTTGTATCCTTCGTCACGAAACCGTTCGAAGTCCGCAATAGTAGTCATCTGTCAATCCCCGGACTTACCCACAGCACGACATCCCAGACGTCTCGCAGGATGACATCCGGCATCACGTCACCTTCCTCAGCAGTTGGGTCATAACCCCAACCAGCCAACAGGACAGGCATCCGTGCGGCACGAGCTGCCGCGACATCGGTCCTTGAATCACCGACGAACACAGCTTGCCCAGTTAGGATACCCAGTGCTTCACAGGCATGTACCAACATGGCTGGATGCGGTTTCATGGCCGGGAGATCATCGCCGGCAACCAACACATCGAAATGACCGCTCAGATTAAGGCCCGCGAGCAGCAACTCGGCAAACTGGCGAGGTTTGTTCGTCACCACACCAAGAAAATACCCGCGGGAACTCAGGTTTTCCAGTACGTCCAACACGCCCGGGTAAACGGTGCTGCGATCACAGATCGATCGCTGGTAATAATCCACGAATAAGGTGTACGCCTGCTCGAGTTCGGCCTCGGTCAGTAAACCCCCCGTTGTGCTGGGAAGCGCGCGCTCGACTAACCGGTGTGCTCCGTCACCAATCCAGCACCGCACTCGCTCTTCGCTCACTGGCTCAAAGCGCCACGCGCTACGCAGTTGGTTTACTGCGGTCGTCAAATCAGGCACTGAATCAACCAATGTGCCATCAAGATCAAACAGAAACGCCCGGAGCGAATTAACGGCCACCGTCTCAACTGTCACCGCATCTGTTTGAGCCCCACTCATCACTAGCGCTTCTCCGTCAGGCGCGCACTAAGCGCAGATATCACCGTGTCGTAACCATTGGGATCCTTTATTTGGCGATAGCCAAAAAGTCCAGAGCCGATGACAAACGTATCTGCGCCGGCCTTCGCGACAGCCGCAATGTTGTCTTCTTTGATTCCACCATCTACTTCAAGCCGAATTGCATAACGACTGGCATCAATCATTTGTCGCCCTTCGCTCACTTTATCAAGCACGTAGTCAATAAACACCTGCCCGCCGAAACCTGGATTTACCGACATCAGCAATATGATGTCGAGCCGAGATGCCAGTTGTCGGCATAAATCGAGGGAAGTGGCTGGATTAAACGCGAGTCCACATTGGCAATCGAGTTCACGAATTAGGCCCAGTGACCGATCCACGTGATCAGTAGCTTCGGGATGAAAAGTAATCGACGTAGCGCCCGCTGCAGCAAACTCTCGAATAAGCGGATCCACAGGTTTCGCCATCAAATGAACATCGATCGGTGCATCGATGCCATGTCGCCGCAACCCCTCACAGACCAGCGGGCCAAAAGTTAAGTTGGGCACATAGTGATGATCCATCACATCAAGATGAACGCGCCCGGCTCCGGACAGCAGAACATGATCCACCTCATCACCCAAGCAAGCCACATCTGCAGCTAGGATCGAAGCAGAAATAGCAGCGTTCATGGCGATAGAGACAAAGTGATCTGTCTTAAGAGAGTGGCACGCAACTTCACGGCTTGACCACAATCAACGAATGACCAGAAACAGTGCCGAATCGCCTCGTTTGATTTGCAACAAAACCCCGGCTGAATGCTTGGAGACAACTTGTCTGACATCATCAATATTTTTTACCCGTTCGCGATTGATGGAAACAATCAGGTCATTCTTACGCAGCCCCGCTTTCCATGCCGGGCTCCGCGCTTCGACCTCGATCACCCGAACACCGGCCAGCTCACCGTCCTCACTGTCCGCGAGCGTCGCGCCTGTTAAATGCTGACTGATCTTTTCGCCCAGACCAATTGCCACTTCCGCTGGGCGCAACTTCACGCGCACCGTCGTCTGCTGTCCGTTTCGGAAATACTCGATCTCCACTTCTTCATTCGACCTCGACAAGCCAATTATATTGCGAAGATCCGTCGCGCCTTTGACCGGTCGCTCATTCACTGCCGTGATGACATCGGCCTCCTTGAGACCAGCATCGGCGGCTGCCGAGTCTGGCATCACCTGAGCGATGACGGCACCGTGCTCCGTATCGATGCCAAAGGCCTCGGCAAGATCTCGAGTCAGATCCTGAATCACCACACCAAGTCGACCACGACGCACCTCACCAAATTCGACAATCTGACGGGTCAATACCAAAACCATATTAATGGGTATAGCAAACCCAATACCAACATTACCGCCACTTGGCCCGACAATCGCAGTGTTAACACCGATCAGTTCGCCGCGCAGGTTAACCAACGCGCCGCCCGAATTCCCCTGGTTGATCGAAGCGTCTGTCTGAATGAAATCTTCGTAATCCTCAATTCCCAGGCCACTGCGGCCGAGCGCGCTGACAATGCCCGAAGTCACTGTCTGCCCCAAACCAAATGGATTGCCAATGGCAACGACAAAATCGCCAACCCGAAGTCTGTCAGAGTTACCTAAATCAATAGCGGTCAAACCCTGCGCCGGTATCTTGATTACCGCGATATCCGCATTCGGGTCGCTACCAATCACCTCGGCCTGAACCGATCGACCATCATGCAACCGAACGGTAATCTCATCAGCATTGCCAATCACATGTTGGTTCGTCACCACGTGACCGGCAGCCGCATCGATAATCACACCCGAACCAAGGCTGCTAGTCTGACGTTCACGAGGCTGCGTTTCCGGTGCACCGAAAAAACGGCGGAAAAATGGGTCCTGCATGAGAGGGTTTTCCCGCATTGACACGCGGCCTCTGGTCGATATGTTGACCACCGCAGGCAGCACCATTTCCACCATGGGTGCTAAGCTTGGTAAGGGCGCGCCGTCAACAATCGCAGGCAGGCCCGCCTGTGTGCGGACTGCCCCCAGTGGCAAAACAACCACAAACAAGAAGATTCTGACCCAATATGAACTAAGCATTAGTTGATCCGTGCTCGGGCTACTGGCCCGGTGTTTCGTGACAAGGAGAGTATACCAATCGCTTTATCCGCGCCTTCACTCGCCCGGTCTGATTATATTATTCGCTATTGGCGATACCGTGGGGCACATGTCCAGTCGGTACATGTTGGCGCGCTGATTCACAATGATCTTTCTGATCATCGAAAAAAATATCCGCACCAAATGTCGCGAGAAAACTACCCTTATCAAGCCCCCCCAGGAACACCGCTTCATCGATGCGGATATTCCAGGCTCGCAACGTGCGAATCACCCGCTCATGGGCCGGTGCTGATCGCGCCGTGAGTAAAGCGGTCCGTATACGACCAGGCTCAGTGGAATGACTCGTCTGTAAGCGATGCAAAGCCGCCAGAAATTTTCGAAAGGGCCCTCCCGGTAACGGCGTCATTGCAGCCGCCTTTTCAGCAGCCACAAAAGCTTCCAAGCCCTGTTCCTGATAGACACGTTCAGAGTCATCAGCAAACAAAACTGCATCGCCATCGAAGGCGATGCGTAACGGGCCATCCGGAACTGTGTTGACCCGCGAAGGCAGGATGGTTGCAGCCGCTACATCATCGTCCAGCGCACGACGCACATCAAGCGGATCAGCTGATAGAAACAAATCGGCACTAAAAGGTGCTATATACCGAAACGGACTTTCGCCACCAGAAAAAGCCGCTCGAGTGATATCAAGGCCATGATCATTAATTGAATTGAAGATTCTCAACCCTGTGTCTGCGCTGTTGCGGGAAATGAGCACCACTTCGACCTGCTGCTGCTCAGACAATTCGTTCAACGACAAAAGTTTTTGTACTAGAGGAAACGCAACCCCAGGCTCAAGGGTGTTGTTCTCTTGCTTAATCTGATAACGACAATACGCCTCAACACCTTGGTCGATAAAAACATTATGGCTCTCCTCCAAATCAAATAACGCACGCGAAGAAATTGCCACCACCAACTTTTCGTCATTGTTTTCCGACATGGGAAAAGTGTAGCACCCGCTGTCAGGTTATGGTGACATCACGTGTGGCACCACCGACTACAACTTTTTTATTAACCAAAAAAACGATGGCCAATAAAATCAACAACCCCCCAACGAGTGGGGCATCACCGTAACGCACATACACTGTGGTACCTGTCGCAGGCTGCACCATCCCGGACAACACAACAGCACTAAACTGTGGAGCCAACTGCAGCACTTGTCCTCGTCTATCAATCAAGGCGGACAACCCATTGTTGCTGGCACGCACCAGCGCGCGGCCGCTTTCAAGGGCACGAAAGCGGGCCATTTGTAGTCGCTGGTGCGGCGCTAGAGAATCACCGAACCACGCATCCTCGCTGATATTCACGAGCACAGTCGCTTCAGGCAACGAACGCCGAACCAGCCATGGGAACGCATCCTCGTAACAAATCGTCACACCCACCTGCTGTCCGGCCAAGGTCATCGGCGCCTGCCTTTCCTGCCAAGAGGAAAAGTCTGACATTGGAATATCCAAGTAACGAAGCAACCACCCAAGCAATGGCCGCAACGGCAAGTATTCGCCAAAAACCACCAACTGTCGCTTGCGATAAACAAACTGTTCATCACCGATTCCAAGCGCGCTATTAAACAGTTCAAAATGACCCTTTTGTTGTCGGCGCTCGAGAAGCCCAATCACAAAATCAGCAGGATGATTCGACAAGTCTTGCAAAAACTCTGGTGACAGACCGTCGAGAAACTCTGGTAAAGCAGCTTCGGGCCAGACGATAAGATCCGGACTGCCCGCGTCGATACTCGCTGCGAGGTAGCGCTCTCGAATACTACGGACATTACCGTGCTGCCATTTATCAGAGAGTGAAATATTATTTTGAATAACAGCCACTTTTAGCGCATCACCTGTTGGCATTACTGGTTCGCTGCGGCCCACAAGTGCAGTCCCCAACACAATCAGCACGATAACGCCTGTCGCGCCCGCCCAGGCCCTGCCACCACTGTGAACTCCCCAGGCGACTGCACCGGCCGTCACCGCCGAGAGAAAACTAACACCTAATACACCACCAAGAGGTGCAAAACCCGCCAGCGGTGTATCGAGTTGACTGTAGCCAAGATACATCCAAGGAAAACCACCTAACAACCAACCTCGCAGCCATTCCATAAGTACCCACACCGCCGGCATCAAGACGGTGAGACGCAACGCCATCGGCAGGCGTTGCCAACCAGCCTGGCAGAACCCTACCGCAGCAAGATAAAAAGACAGTATCAAGATAAATACAATCGTTACACCAAGGGCCAGCGCCGTGGGCATATTGCCGTAGTGATGCAAACTGACAAATACCCATGACACGCCAACACCAAATAACCCGATGCCAAACATCAACCCCAACCCCGCAGCGCGTTTCGCGCTCACACACGACCACAGCAGAAATAACACTGCCAATGCCAATGGTCCAACCAACACATAGTGAAATGGTGCAAAAGCGAGCGGGAACGAAGTACCGGCGATAAAAGCCAGCGACCATGGGGCCCAAGTACCCGCCTTCAACTCAGTAATCCGACATCGGTCATCGGCAACGTCTACCCAGAACTTTGAATTAAGAAGGTCGTTACCTGCTCAACTGGTGGGCAGTCGGGCCACGCGCAGAAGGCGTGCTTGACGCGCATCCGCACTAAGCACCTCGACCTCGTGACCTTCGAATTCCACTGTTTCACCGCGTTGTGGAACGTGTCCCAACTGGTCGGTGACGGCACCGCCCAAGGTGTCAAATTCGGTCTCATCCAAAGCAGTTTTAACCAATTGATTGAAACGGCTCACCGGCAATGTGGCCTTGACCACCAAGTGGTCAGCACTTTGGCGCAGGACCATAGCGGCACCTTCATCAAAGTCGTGTTCATCTTCTATGTCACCGACGATCTGCTCCAACACATCCTCGATCGTCACCAGACCAGTAACACCACCATATTCATCAACGACAAACGCCATGTGATTGCGACGACGCCTGAATTCCTGCAACAGCACGTTGAGTCGTTTGCTTTCAGGTATGAACACGGCCGCTCTGAGCAAGTGCTCCCAGGGCAAACGAGCGATATCGCTTTCCTGCATGTGCCGCAGCACATCTTTCGCCAACAGAATACCAATGATCGTATCCCGGTCCCCGTCAGTGACCGGGAATCGCGAATGCGCAGAAGCAATCATAACTGGCAGAATATCGTCTAATGCTTGACTGACATCGACCGTTACCATCTGTGCACGCGCCACCATTACCTGTTCAACTTTGAGATCGGTGACCCGGGTCACCCCTTCCATCATTTGAAGAGTCTCCTCGTCCAGCAATTCACGCGCTCGCGCAGCGTGCAACAGCCTGGACAACTGCTCGCGGGTGAACGGTATACCGCGTAACCAATACAACAAGTGCTGGATGATGCGGGCACGCAACGAGCGCGCGACTTGCTGCCAATGGCTCATGGATATTGCATCCGATCAGGAAACGCGATAGGGATTTGTGAATCCGAACCCTTGCAAAACATCGCTTTCTAATCCCTCCATAACACCCGCATCACCTTCACTCTGGTGATCGTAACCACACAAATGCAGGACACCATGAACAACCATGTGGGCCCAGTGTGCGGCCAGCGGCGTTTCAGAACCGGCGACTTCGCGACGCAAGACTGCAGGGCAAACCAGGATATCGCCGAGTATGCCTGTGGTTACCCCCGGCAGATCATCAACCGGAAACGACAACACGTTGGTCGAACTGTGGTGGCCGCGAAACCGAAGATTAAACGAACTCATTTCTTCCTCCGAAACAATCCGCAATGTCAATTCGCCTCCAGGATGTTCAACGATGCTCAATGCCGCACGTGCCCACTGCTCAAAATCTTGCGCTGCCGGCAACTCCGGATCTGACACGACCACCTGCAAGTCGAGTTGCATCGTCACTGCCTATCGTGGCCATTCGTTAGGGCACGCGCCTCAAACACCTCGACGATACGCTGGACCAAAGGATGGCGAACCACATCCCGTGATACGAAACGAGTGACCGAAATACCCTCAATGTCAATAAGTGCCTCGACCGCATAACGCAGACCTGATACCGTGCTTTTGGGCAAGTCGACCTGTGTAATATCCCCCGCAACCACCGCCTTCGAACCGTAACCGATTCGCGTCAGAAACATTTTCATCTGTTCGACGGTCGAGTTCTGCGCCTCATCCAGTATGATGAATGACTCGTTCAGTGTTCTACCTCGCATATAAGCCAATGGCGCTAGTTCAATCACTCCGCGGTCAAGCAGTTTTCCAACGCGGTCGAAACCAAGCATTTCATAGAGCGCATCGTAAAGTGGCCTGAGATACGGATCGACCTTTTGCCCGATATCACCTGGTAAAAACCCGAGGCGTTCACCGGCCTCTACCGCGGGACGTACCAATATAATTCGGTCAACCTCGTTGTTTGCCAAGGCCTCGACCGCGCACGCCACGGCCAAATAAGTTTTTCCTGTCCCAGCTGGCCCAACCGAAAAATTGATGTCGTGTCCAGTGATGTTGCGAAGGTAATCTCGCTGATTACGGTTCTTTCCACGCACCTGCAACTTACGAAGCCGCACCACGACTTCGCTCGGATCGCGCCCCCCAGCGTGATCGTCATTAGGCAGTTGTGAAATCCTCATGTGTACGTTCTCATTGCTCAGAACGACGTCGTCGCGGGTGTCCTCATAAAGCGCTTGGAGTATGTTGCGTACGTTACCTACGTTATCTGCCGCACCGTCAATCAGAAATAAATGCCCGCGGTGGGAGATCTTGACGTCAAAACGTGTTTCGATCTGTTTGAGGTGGGTATTGTTTTGGCCGCACAACCCAGCGAGGCGTCGATTGTCCTCTGGGGTCAGCTGCAGTGTTTCTGGAGTCGTAACGGTTTTCAAGTGTAGGTGAGCACCCTCGCCGAACCTTCGCTGATCATAGCAAAATCACTTGCTCGGTTCGCACCCAGGCGAGCACGGAGAGAATTCGGCAACGCTTCCGTGATCTGGACATCAACGAAATTCTGCAATAAATCGGCCGGCCCGTCAAAATTAACCACCCGGTTGTTTTCGGTACGTCCTGATAACTGGTTTGGATTCCTGCGGGCATATCCATCCACAAGGATGCGTTGCTCTGTTCCGACCATAGCGCGACTGGCCCGTTGAGCGGAAGCCGCCAAACGTTGTTGGACAATCGCCAGACGGCGCTGCTTTTCCGCATGGGTAATCCCATCAGTTAGATCTGCGGCCGGTGTGCCCGGTCGCGGACTGTAGATAAAACTAAAAGACTGGTCAAAACCAATACGGTCAATCAATGAAACAGTCGCTTCAAAGTCTTGTTCGGTTTCTCCAGGAAAACCGATAATGAAATCAGACGATAAGGATAAATCAGGTCGGCGCTCGCGTAACCGATACACAATAGACTCGTAGTCCGCCACACTGTACTGACGTTTCATCAACTTGAGAATCCGATCAGATCCACTTTGTACCGGTAAATGCAGATGACTCACCAATGTGGGCAACCTCGCATAAGCGTCGATCAGTGCTTCGGAAAAATCTATCGGGTGGGAAGTGATATATCGAATCCGCTCAATACCATCGACAGCAGCAACATAATCCAACAATTCTGCGAAGTTCACGAGATCACCGTTATGCCGTCTGCCAGTGTAGGCATTAACATTTTGGCCCAGTAGAGTTACCTCACGTACACCGCTTTGGGCAAGTTCAAAAACTTCCGTGATGACGTCATCAAAAGTACGGCTAAACTCCTCGCCTCGGGTATAAGGCACAACACAGAAAGTGCAGTATTTACTACATCCCTCCATCACCGAAACAAACGCCCGTGCACCCCGAGATCCGGGGATAGGCAGGTTGTCAAACTTTTCGATGCCAGGAAAACTGACATCAATCTGCGGCTTTCGCGCGGCGCGCGCTCTCTCAAGTAACTGCGGCAGGCGATGACAAGTCTGAGGCCCGAACACAAGGTCGACATAGGGTGCACGCTTGAGAATCTGATCTCCCTCCTGACTTGCAACACACCCACCAACCCCAATAATCAAATCCGCGCGTTCACGTTTTAATTCCTGCCATCGTCCCAACTGCGAAAACACTTTTTCCTGAGCTTTTTCGCGGATGGAACAGGTGTTAAGGAGCAACACATTGGCCTCTTCAGGATTATCGGTCAGCACCATGCCATGTGATTCCTGCAGAAGATCGGCGACACGGTCCGAGTCATACTCGTTCATCTGGCAACCGAAGGTCTTTATATAGAGTTTGTCCGTCATCACTTGCCTTGTTATAAACCCAGAAGCATTGCGTACCACTGCAGTTTACAAACTTCAGTCCCAACGATCATCACACACCTGAATCACACCATTGTTGATCCGTATTGGAAAGGTTTGCAATGGCTCGTAGGCCGGGGGAGCCTCCACTGCCCCTGTGCGGATATCGAAACGAGCTCCGTGCCGAGGACACTCGATTGCATCACCGACCAGGCAACCGCTAGCAATCTCGGCGCCATCGTGTGTGCAAACGTCCTCCAACGCACAGTATTCACCGTCTAGATTGAAAATCACCACCGAGACCCCGTCTACCTCCACGACCACACTTTGACGGTTCTCAATATCACCAACTGACGCCACCTCGACCCACTCCGTCATTACGCCTAAAACATACCCAGTTCAAGCCGTGCAGCTTCGGTCATTCGCTCTTGATCCCAAGGTGGGTCGAACACCAAGTCCACCTCAACACCGGTGATTCCCGTCACTCCTTTCGCGGCATTCTCTACCCACCCCGGCAAACTCTCAGCAACCGGACAATTAGGCGAGGTTAATGTCATCTCCACCTCGACATGATTCGCCTCGTCAATGTCGATTCGATAGATCAACCCCAGATCGTAAATATTGACCGGAATTTCTGGATCATAAACTTCCTTTAAGGCGTCGATCACTTGGCCCCGCAGGACCGGCTCACCACCACCACGCACATCAGGGCCCGTCTCTTCGCCAGCATCAATCGGATCGGGTAGTGGATCCGGCTCGTCGTGTGAGGCAACAAACGCTTGCCCAAATTGATCCAACTTGTCCGCATTCTCCATCGGTGTAAGCCCTCGTTATTCGGTTGTAATTTTTTCGTTATTCTGGTGAAGCGCCGCCTGAACAGTGTGCCACGCCAGCGTTGCGCACTTTACCCGCGCGGGATACGCAGCTACACCGCCCAGCACGTCGAGTTTTGAAAAATCCAGCTCCGCAGCAGCGCGCCCTCCCTCACCGGTCACCAATTGATGGAAGGCGGAAAAATAGGTGTCTGCTTCGTCGGCACTTCTTCCCTTGAGAGTCTCGGTCATGATCGAAGCCGATGCGGTAGAAATTGCGCAACCTCGGCCCTGAAAACTAATGTCCTCAATGATGCCTGCCTCGTTTAACTGTAGGTAAATCTGGACTTCGTCACCACACAACGGATTGACGCCTTGCGCTTTATGGTTGTGGCACTGTGCCATGCGAAAATTTCTCGGGTTCCGATTGTGGTCCAAGATTACGGCCTGGTAGAGCTCTCTCAAGTCAGTCATGCGCTCATCAAATCCTTGGTTCGTGCAATGCCGGCAAACAGCGCATCAACATCATCATAGTTGTTGTACATCCCGAACGAAGCACGCACGGTCGCGGCAACACCAAAATGCTCCATCACGGGCATCGCACAATGGTGCCCGGCGCGCACGGCAATACCTTCATGGTCAAGCACGGTACCTACATCGTGAGCATGAATGCCGTCTAGCTCAAATGACAGCACGGCAGCTTTATCAGGAGCGGTCCCAAAGACCTGTAACCCGGACACCGCACTGGCTTGAGCCTGAGCATAATTCAGTAACGCCCTCTCATGCGCGGCGATCTGACCCAGCCCGTGGCCGCTGACATAGTCAATCGCAGCGCCAAGTCCCACCGCACCCGCGATGTGCGGCGTACCGGCTTCAAACTTATAGGGCAGATCATTGTAGGTGGTCTGCGCGAAACGCACCTGTTTGATCATGTCTCCCCCACCCTGCCAAGGCGGCATGGCCTCAAGCAGCGATTCCTTTCCATACAGAATGCCAAACCCTGTGGGTCCATATAGCTTGTGCGCTGAAAACGCGTAGAAGTCGCAATCGAGCGCCTGTACATCAACTGCCATGTGGGGCACCGCCTGTGCGCCATCGACCAACACCACCGCACCGGCGTCGTGTGCCAGACGGATCATCTCAGTCATAGGATTGATCGTACCCAGCGCGTTGGAGACGTGCGTCACCGCAACAATGCGAGTGTTATCAGACAACATCGTTCGATACTGATCCAGGTCGAGGACGCCGTTATCATGAAAAGGAACGACCTTTAATGTCGCAC
>LWDU01031772.1_pt1 | contig 29719 bp, 30 predicted proteins | sample 727161 | NCBI WGS metagenome assembly LWDU01 (sample SAMN04566230, study PRJNA314399) | hydrothermal vent metagenome | isolation source: deep sea hydrothermal plume seawater | place: Mexico: Gulf of California, Guaymas Basin | collected 2004-07-11
CGTGCATAACGCTCATAACACGCCGGTCGGTCGCCGCGCTGTCCTAACAGGTGGTCATCATGTCAAAGGGTACTCCAAGCATGGGTAAGAGGCAGAAGTCCACCCACATCCGTTGCCGCCGCTGCGGCAAGCATTCCTACCACAAGCAGAAGCGCCAATGCGCTTCGTGCGGATATGGTGTCACCGCCCGAAAGCGCAAGTTCCGCTGGAGCAAGCGCAATCGCTCGCTGGCTTACCCACCGAAGAAATGAACATTGGATAGCCGGAAATGGCTAAGGCCCTCTCCTCTCAGGCAGGTATGATACCCGATGTGCGGAATCATCGGCCTTGTCGGGCATCCTGACTCCCAAGTGGGCAAGACTCTGTATGACGGACTGCTGGTTCTGCAGCATCGTGGACAGGATGCGGCGGGTATCGTCACGAGTGACTGCGACAACATCTCGCACCGCCGCGCAAATGGACTGGTCCGCGATGTCTTCCGCCTTCGCCACATCAAGAATCTGGAAGGCTCGATGGGGATCGCCCACGTTCGCTACCCCACTGCGGGCTCATCCTCCGCCGCAGAAGCCCAACCATTCTACACCAATTCGCCCTTCGGGGTCAGCCTTGCGCACAATGGCAACCTGACCAATCCAGAGGATATCATCGCCGGCTTGCTCGAGCGGGACCATCGGCGCATCAACACGAGCTCGGACAGCGAAGCGCTGCTCAACCTGCTCGCGGCCGAGATCCAGCGCTGCGTCAACGGCCGCGTCGGTGGCCTATCGGCGCTCAGCGAAGAGGACATATTCCGCTCGGTCACCGCCATTCACGAATGATCACCGGATGGGGAATCGTAGCTTTCCGGGACCCATTCGGCATCCGGCCGCTGTGCATGGGAACCTGCGAGGTCGATGGCTTCACCGAGACAATCATCGCCTCCGAATCGGTGGCGATGAAGGCTCTCGACTTCGAGTTCGAGCGCGACATCCTACCAGGGGAAGTCGTGATCGTGCGCATGGACGGGGCGACGAGCGCGAGAGTCTGCCATGATTCTCCGACTCATCGGCCGTGCATCTTCGAACACGTCTATTTTGCACGGCCGGACTCCAGAATGGATGGAGTCTCAGTTCACGGGGCGCGCCTCAAGATGGGGGAGAAACTAGCCCAACGAATCGCAGTAGAGTACCCCGATCACCAAATCGACGCTGTCATCCCAGTACCCGATAGCGGGAGGATCGCCGCACTTGAGTTGGCGCGGGAATTGGGGGTTCCGTATTCATCATGCCGGAGCAAGAGATGCGGAAGGATTCAGTGCGAAAGAAATTGAATACGATTCAAGCTGAATTCGAAGGCAAGACGCTGCTCATCGTCGATGATAGCATCATTCGCGGAAACACCAGTCGAAGAATCGTCGAAATGGCTCGTGAAGCCGGCGCGAAACACGTCTACTTCGCCTCTTCCTCTCCCCCCGTCGTGCATCCGAATGTGTACGGGATCGACCTGCCCGCGAAGCATGAGTACGTGGCTCATAACAGGACTGTCGACGAGATCGCTGAAGCGATTGGCGCTGATTGGTTGATCTATCAGCATCTCGATGATCTCGTCGAGTCTTGTCTCGGTGCTGGTGGTGAACATTTGGTGAATTTTGATTGTTCTTGCTTCGATGGAAAATATGTTGCTGGCCGAATCGATGCGGATTATCTCACCGCTCTCGAGGCGAAGCGGAAGGATTCGGCCAAAGCGTGACGCACGCGTGACGTTTTTTTCTGAGATCCCCAAAATATGCTAAATTGCATGCGCCGATAATCTGCGAAATGGCACGATTCGTTTCCGGCTCGTGCGCGCGACAGAATGAAAACGACGGTGGCCCGTTCAGGCTTCGTGCTGCCTAGTATCGAGAGCGTCTCGCTCATCGAATTGGATGAGGCGCCGCTCTCGGCCTGTGCTCTGCCCGAGGCATTCCTTGTCTTCCAGAGTGAGGGTGACTTGTTGGGTGTTTCAGAATTCGGCAGTTCGGTCATCGGGCTGGTCGCTTCTGGTGATTCTGTGGTGGCTGCGACGAGCCTAGATGGTGTGACGGCTCTGCAAGGTGAAACAAAGTGGACTGTGGATGTGGCTGCTGGCTGCGAGATCATTGTCGGCTCGGGCGACGGGGTGTTGCTCGCTGACGGTGCAGGTTCTGTGTCGCACATATCCTCTGAAGGCGAGATACTGGGGCGCGAAGTCCATGGTGAGGTCACCGGACTTGCTTCGAATGCAGACGGTTCGGTGACCGCAATCGCCCTCTCGGATGGGCGATTGCTGATCATTGAGCAGAACGGAGGCACGCTGCATGATTCAGCGGCCGCCGATGATGATGTCGAGACGATTTCTCGGATGGAATTCCGTCACGATGGTGTGCTGATGGTCTGCCGCGATTCACTCGGAATGGCTCTCGATGAGCGGCCCGAGAATCGATTGGAATGTTGGCATCCACAGAATGGACTCATTCACACGACAGAACTTCCATCCCGAACGACTTCCTTGCTACCGACTGAAACCGGAGCACTGGTCGGCTGCTTCGATGGCAGCATCATTCGTCTCGAGGTTGGTTCGAAGAACTACGAAGAGGTTGCCAGACTCGATTACTCGACGAGCAGTATCATTCCGTGGGAAGATGACCTGCTCGTCGCATCATGGTTCAACATAATCCGAATGACCGCCGTGGGCGAGACCATCTGGTCATTCGAACACACCGGACTCGTCACTCACTTGCTCGACCTCGACAATGGCACGATAGCCGCCTTGGGCGAAGCACCCGCGGGCCAATCTCCCGCACCGATTGTCATCCTCGACCCTGACTCAGAACCGAGACTTCCAGAAGACGAGAATTTCGATTATGAAGAACTCAGACCAGCTGGCGATACCCATGCCGGCGGCCTCTCGGAAGAAGAACTCGAGGCCGCCGACGCACCACCAGAAATGGCTGCCGACACAGCAGAACTGATGGGGGCGCTGGACGAGGAGATGGAAATTCTCACAGAAGCGCCAAGTGTCGAGGCCGACTTGCTCGAAGACCTCAGCGCTTCTGCCCGCGCCATCAATCTGCCACCCATCGCCGACGCGGGCGACGAGAAAACCACCGAAGCCGACGATGACGGGACAGCAACCATTCTGCTCGACGGCAGCAGGTCGTACGACCCTGACGGCAGCATCGAATCCTGGGCTTGGCAAGATGCGAAGGGACGAGTCATCGGACACACGCCACAACTCAATGTCCGACTCCCGAAGGGTGTGCATTCCTTCGAATTGACCGTCACCGACGACCGTGGAGCAAGTAGTGCGAATTCTGTGAGCCGCGAGAGGTTCATTCAGTTTCAGTCGCAATCTTCACATTCAACGAAAATATTGCTTGAAGCCATCCACACGATGCGTGCGTTATTCTCCCAAGCATCCCCATCAGACATGCCATCCAACTCGATTCTCACGCCATTGGCCAGAACCATCGGGTCAACAGTGGCATTGGTTCCCCACGGGTTATCGGCGTCGGCACCGGGAAAGAGGTCCCACGCAACTTCGACCCCGTCGTCGACGCCGCCAGCAAGCGTCTCGAACAGGCGATATTCGAAGGAGACCGAGCGGCGGCCGTAGTCGTCCACTTGGAAGGCGCAGGAGTGGGTCGGGCGAGTCACCGAAGTGTTCGCTGCAACTGTGAAATTGAGCCAGCAGACCTGTCCGGCGAGCGTTCCGGACTGATCATTGCCATCGTTATAGCCGAGAATCAGCGTCAACGAGCGGTCCTCTGTCGATTGCCCGTGAATGATCTCAATGAGCGAGAAAGTCAGGCCGGCATCTCCGCTGGGTTCGATGTCGAATCTGTCGGCGATGCCGTCACCATCGGCGTCGGTGATTTCAGGAATATCGTCGATGATTGAATTGGCTAGCAAAAGTCCGGTGAGAATTCCGATGACGAATACTAATCCGATTGCCATTCTCACTTGCGGCGAAGCGAATAACAAGTCATCTGCCACGCTTCACCGAACACTTGTGTTCAACTTGAACACTGTCCCGTTTTGAACAGCCCGAATATCGCATTTCAAAGAGCTGCGAGTGCAGCCTTGAGGGCTGGCACAGCCTCTTCCCAAGTCGCGACGATTCCGTAGTCCGCGACTCCGAAGATCGGCGCTTGTTGATGGCGACTATGTATTTGCTCGAGCGCATTCCAGCGAGATGCTGAATGGCGCCAGAGATGCCGACCGCGATGTAGAGCGAGGGCGTCACCGTCTTGCCGGTCTGGCCGACCTGCATGCGGTGGGGGAGACCCCATTCATCGACGACGGCTCGGCTCGCGCCGACTGCTGCGCCAATCATATCGGCGACCTCTTCGAGGTGAATGAAGTTCTCTTTGGAACCTAATCCTCGGCCTCCGGAGATGATGATATTCGCTTCGGCCACATCGAGTCTCTCGCTGGCCTTGGCGATGGCTTCCTTGACTGCAACACTGACATCAGCACTCTGGTCAACCACGTTGATCGGCGCGCTGCCACCATCACCCGCAGCCTCGAATGCATTCGAGCGCAGGGTGATGACACAATCTCCTGAAATCGTCGAAGTCTCGACCGCCTTCCCCGAGTAGATCGGACGAGTGATGGTGATTCCAGCCGCAAGAGCGGTCGCATCCTGAACGATAGCAACGCCGCGCTTGGCTGCGATTCGAGCCCCAACCTCGCGTCCGATAGGAGTTGCAGCCGCCAAGACGACACCGGCGCATTGTGGCGCCAGAGCGCTAGCCCATGCACCGCCGTCGAAGGAACCGAAGCAGTCGCCAACCATTGAGACGACCTTCGAAACACCAGCGATTGTCGCGGCTTCTTCAGCCCCAATCCCACCTGGTACCACGACCGTTGGAGACCCGCCCAGAGCGCAGGCAGCGCCTACGAGTTGTGCGGTTGTCGAGTGGAGTGAGCCTCCTGTAGATTCTGCAATAACTGTGAATTCCATACTAAACCCCCCCTCAAATCACGTTCGCCTCATCGCGAAGTTTACCCACAACCGTCGAGACCGAATCGGCCCCCTCGAACTTCTGTCCTGGAGGTTTCTCGGCCGGTGGTGAGTGTGAAATGATGGTGACTGATGCAGCTCCGAGATCGACGCCTAGATCGCCCGCTGTCAGAGTCTCGATTGGCTTCTTCTTGGCCATCATGATGCCACGGACATTGGGTCGGCGCATCTCGGTTCGGCCCTTGTCGAAAGCGAAGACACAAGGTGCTGAGACTGCGACTCGCTCGCTGCCGGCCCCACTTGGCCGAAGAGCGGTGTAGCCATCGCCATCGGCGGAGACTTTCGAGACCAGCGTGACGCAGGCAGCTCCGAGGAGTTCGGCAACGCCCGGACCAGTCGAGCCAGCGTTGGTGTCAGCGGCTTGCTTGCCGCAGAAGACCACCTCAGCGCCGCTGTTTGTCACAGCAGCAGCCAGAAGTGCTTGGACTTGAGTCGAGTCGAGAGCACCGATGTTCTCGACCAAGACGTGAACCAGATTATCGGCACCGACCGCAGCAGCATCGCGCAGGAGCTTCTCGCAGCGTGCCGGCCCGGCGGTGATTACGACGATGTCTTCACCGCCAGAATCCTTGAGTTGCAGAGCGGACTCGAGAGCGTATTCGTCGTAAGGACTCATCGACCATTTTGAGACGGCGCTCTCGTCGACACGACCCCCACTGACCGTGATCTTCGCGGTCGTGTCGGGAACCTGTTTGAGGAGTACTGCTATCGTCATGTAACCGCCTCTTGGACAGGCCCGCGACCGGAGACTCATCTATGAAGATTCGGCACCCACCAATGGTGGATTAGGCAACGGTCTCGTTACTTCAAGAGTCGGCGATGGTAGCCAAAACTTCCTTCCATTTTTCGCGAAGCGGTGCTACATCCCCTTTGATTGCCGGAGGTGTTTCTGATTTTCAGATTTCACTCGAGGCGAAGCCAGCCGCGGATGACTTCTTCTCCGAGCGGCTCGCCACCATCGGGCATAGGATTTTCATCAGTGATTCGGTAGGCGCCCCCCTCTTCAGTGAGAGTCAGATAACGAGCTGAATGCTCGAGTTGCCAAGGTCGATTATCCCAGTTCTGTTCAGCGACCTTGATTCGTTTTTAAGGAAATCGCGCTCAGCCCGGTCGTAAATCAGCAGATCTCCACGCCGCGGTTTTGTCGAGCCACCATTTTCGCGAGGGACAACCCCACGAGATTCACCGTTGGGTTTTCCAGCAGACTTTGTCTCAGCCCACATCTCCGCAGCCGTCTCGACTGAGCCGAATGTGACTCCGTACTTGACGAACCAGAATCGGCGGGCGAATTCAACACACATCCACTTAACGCCGGTGTAGACTTCTCCATCATTCGTTCTCAACGAAGCCTCCTCGCCCGAGTCGAATGTCGAGAAGGCGTTCGAGTGTGCGACGACACCGTCCGAGATGCCGATTACCTCGCCGAATCTGGCTGTGAATTGCCAATCGTCAACCTCACATTTCATTGTCGTGTAATCCCGATGCGAACGAAGAGTCACCCCTCAGGCCTCAACGCACCTCGCCGTCAGCGTGAAAAAACGACTCAACTCAGATTTCACGGGTGAAGGCCTGAATGCCGGTGATGTGCCGCCCGAGAATCAGGTTGTGGATGTCGTGTGTGCCCTCGTAGGTCTTGACCGATTCGAGGTTCGCCATGTGTCGCATGATGCAGTATTCGTCCAGAATCCCGTTCGCCCCATGGATGTCCCGCGCCATTCGAGCGATATCGAGAGCGATGTCGACATTGTTCATCTTCGCCAGCGAGATATGCTCGGCGATCCAAGTCCCAGCATCCTTCTTCACACCCAGATGATAAGCGAGCAGTTGTGCCTTTGTGATTTCACGCAACATCCAAGCCAACTTGTTCTGAACCAATTGGTAGGAGGCGATTGGATGAGTGAATTGAATCCGGGTTCCGGCGTAATCTCTGGCTGAATCGAAGCAGGCCTGAGCCGCTCCGACAGCCCCCCAGGCGATGCCGTAACGAGCGTTGTTGAGACAGGAGAACGGGCCCTTCAAGCCCTTGACATCCGGTAGGATTCGGTCTTTCGGAATCTTGCAGTCGGAGAACACCAACTCGCTCGTGACCGAGGCCTTCAGCGAGTGTTTGCCCTTCATCTCAGGCGCCGAGAATCCTTCGTCTCCCTTCTCGACGATGAAGCCACGGATGACTCCGTCGAGCTTTGCCCAGACGATAGCGACTTGAGCGATGGTGCCGTTGGTGATCCACATCTTGGCCCCGTTGAGCAGGAAGTGGTCGCCCTTGTCCTCTGCCTTGGTGATCATGTCACCGGGGTTCGAGCCGTAATCCGGCTCGGTCAATCCGAAGCAACCGACCCATTCGCCACTCGCCATCTTCGGCAGGTAGTGATTCTTCTGATCCTCGCTGCCGAATTCCCAGATCGGGTACATCGCCAATGAACCTTGAACGCTCGCGAATGAGCGCAGGCCAGAGTCCCCTCGCTCCAACTCGCGGCAGATGACACCGTATGCGGTGTAGGAGAGTCCGGGGCAACCGTAGCCCTCGAGAGGTGCGCCGAGCACGCCCATCTCACCGAGGGCGACACGCCACTCATCAGGGAAGACGCCATCTGCACAGGCTTGCTCGATTTTCGGTAACACCTCCTCGTCGACGAAGTCGCGAACCATGTCGCGAACCATCCTCTCCTCTTCTGTCAGAAGGGAATCAACATCGTAGAAATCGAGGGCTTCGTACGGCATCTGCTTCAGTCCGCTCCCGCGGACTAGCCCAAATGAAGGTTCCCTGCGGATAGAGAGGCGCGCCGGACAGAGGTGTCTGGAGTCTCAGCGTCGACGCTTTCGGCGCTTCTCTTGAGCCAACTCTCGCTTCGCTTCCTCGCTGCCGAAGCGCTCGGTGCTCCAATTCTGGAAGCGCGGTGAGATCGAGTAGACTATGGTCAGCAGAACCAGGCCCGTCGCCGCCGGAATGCCGAGTATTATCCAGAGGTCGAGAATGCCTCGATCTCCCTCGGCAGGAGGTGCGTATGGAACGATCCAGCCTCTGCTGGTGACCAGCCAACCGGTGTCCTCGCCCACACCCCAGGTTCCGACGATGCGGTCGCCAGAGACATTGAGGTCGTTCACGTCTCCTTGTTCGAGCCAAGGGTAGGATGCGTTGCGGCTGATGTCGTGTTCGATCAAGCCCGCTGGCGTGGTCACGATGATGGAGCGATCGCCGGCTTGGGCTTCGATTCCGACGAAGTAAGCGTCGATGTCTGGGAATTGGTTGATGTCCGGAATCGCCTTAGACAGATCGTTCGGATCCAGCTCGATCATCGCGACGATTCTATCATCGGCGACAGCAACGCAGTAGCGCGTTTCTGCTGTCGGGCATTCGATTCCCGTCCATGGGTAGCCGGTGCCTCCGACCCAGGTGAAAGTGTGGTCTCGGTCGATGACTCCGATGCCTTCAATGGCCGCTGCGACGACGCACATCATGATCGCTGGATGGCAGTCGATCGCCATGATCGGACTCTCGCCCAGACCCGCCAGAGAGTGAACCTCCGCACCTCCGTCAGCATCGGCTCGAAGCCGCCAGATCTCGCCACTGCTGGACCCGACGTAAGCCCACGATCCGCCGGTGTTCCACGCCACTGCAGTCAGGTCGGCGAACATCAGGCTGGCCTCCGCGGCGGCTTTCTCGATCGATTGGTCCTGCTTCGCATAGCGCAGCACCAGACCGCCTTCACCGACGATGAACGCGGTCTGACCCTGTGGATGGAAATCAGCGTCGAGCAATTGGTTCGAGCCAGGCCAGATCAACTCGACTTGCTGGCTCGGGTCTGCAGCGTCCAGAGAGCGCAGGTAGGACTGCGCGCCGAAGACGATGGCGGTCTCGCCATCCGCATCGACAGCGACGCCATTGAGTCCGAGATCCTCGTCGGACAGACTGATGCCCTGCCCCAGTTCGACCGCCGAGGCCGCGAAGACACTTGGTGCCATCAGCAGCAGCACGGTCAGCCCGACCAGTACCGATGAGGTAGGCCCAGTCCGCGAGGCGGGAGCGAGCGAGGAAGTGGTGCGCAAGGTTCGAGACATCGAGGAAGTGCTGCGCATGGGGGTCGCAGATTGACTATCGGTTTAGGTCTGTGGGGAAAGGGTAGTCCTTACTCAATCACTCCTCTGCGTGGATAGAAAGTGAAGCCTGATGAGAGGCAGGATTCAAGACGGGTTGCGACTCGCAGCGCCTCATGGAGAGATTCGACGTCAAGCGCGGAGTTGTCAAACAAGTGAGTGCAGAAGGGGGATTGGCAGCGCTTGCAAGCCGACATTTCGAGAATGTCGAATCCTCTGCTGACAACTCGTTCGCCGGCTCTCATGACATCATGGTCGAAATCGACGGTCACTATGACGATAAAGGCGCACTTTTCATCAATGTCAGAAATGTGCCGCCGAATTTCGATGACCCCGAGGCGATGAAGACTGCGATGGACAGCCGTCGCCGCTGGATCGTATTCCTCGACGATGCGACCGGCTACAATTCCAAGCAGCGCGGCGACAAGGCCAAGGAATGGGGCAAGAAGGCTTCAAAGGCGAAATCAGCCATATCCGCAGCTCATCATTTCATCAAGATGGCTTCCGACCTTTCGGCCGATATCGAGGCTCAGGCGCAGGCGATGATTGCTGAGATCGAAGAGGCGCTGGAAGCGAATGACAACACTCGCGCCTTCGGTCGCGGTGAGAAACTCAACAAACTGCTCAACCCCTGAGGCGACCGAATGGCTGCCGACGACCCGCTCGCTTCGCTCAATTCCGCGGCGCGCGCGAAGCTTGAGCGGATGTTCGCGAACGTCGATGAGGTCGTCGGCGTCGAGCACGTGTCTGCGATCCTCGCAGGCGCTCCCAGCCACGGCGGAGACGACGTACTTCGAGCCTATATCGGCCTTGAACCGAGTGGCAAAGCCCATCTCGGCTATGTCATTCTGGCCGAGACGATTCGCAACATGCTCGCCGAGGGTGTCAACGTCCTCGTCCTCCTCGCCGACTGGCATGCTTGGGTCAACGACAAGTTCGGCAGCGACATGGAGAAGATCGGTATCGCGGGCGAATACTTGATCGAGGTATTCCGAGCTCTGCTCGACTCCCCCCAAGAGGGAGATGGCGCTGGTCAACTGCGATTCATCAGCGCCGGCGAAGTGATGGATTCGGGTGCTTACTGGGAGCGGGTTCTGCGCTGCGCCAAGGGCATGAGTCTGGCGCGCGCCAGACGAACTTTCAGCATCATGGGTCGAGACGAAGATTCCTCAGACGACGACCTCGCCGCCTTCTTCTACCCGCCGATGCAGGCGGCGGACATCTTCGAACTCGATGTCGATATCGCATTCGGAGGCATGGATCAACGCAAGGCGCACATGTACATGCGTGAGGTCGCCGACCGCAACGGCTGGACAAAAGCGACCTGCATCCACACGCCGATGCTTTCGGGTCTGAAGGGCAAGGGAGCGGGTAGGATGGACTCCTTCGATCACAAGATGTCGAAGTCGGATCCGAACAACGCGATTCTGCTCCACGACACTCCCAAGAGCATCGAGAAGAAACTTCGCAAGGCCTTCCTAGAGGTTGGTAACGATGATTCAGCAGTCTTTGAAATCGCTCGCTTCGTGGTTCTGCCAGGCGCAGGGGAATTGCGGGTCGAGCCCAAGCCTGAATTCGGCGAGCCGTCAATCTGGAGCGATATCGATGCATTCGTGGCAGCAGTGGGAGACGGCTCGATACACCCATTCGACGCAAAAATGGCGGTCGCGAGAGGCCTCGCAGAGGTGCTCGCACCGGTGGCGAGCCATTTCGAGACGAATTCGACTCTCCTCGACGCTGTTAACGAATTGACTGGCTCGCAGTGATGTGATTCCACTTCTGCATCGGGTGCACAAATGACGCCAAAGGCATGATAACCCCACTTTCATGGCGCCGCATTACTGGAGGATGAATCATGGCAGGCGTCGGAATCGATGACATTGCAATCCACTTCCCCCGATTATACTTCGACATGAAGGATTTCGCCGAATTCCGCGGCGCGGACTATGGTAAATTGAACAAGGGATTGGGCCTCACTGCGATGGCAATCCCCGATGTGCATGAGGATACCGCGACGATGGGCGCCAATGCCTGCAGACGCTTGATTGACCGCAACGGCCTCGAGCCATCGAAGATCGGTCGCCTCTATCTCGGTACGGAATCCGCCCTCGATGGCTCCAAGCCGACTGCGACTTACATCATGGATATGCTCGAGCAGCGCTACCAAGCGCGCTTTGGCAAGGATTGCTTCCGTAATTGCGACGTCGTCGACCTGACCTTCGCCTGCATCGGCGCCGTCGATGCCATGCACAATACCCTCGATTGGGTCGCGCGCGGGGGCGAAGACGAGGACCGCATCGGAATCGTCGTCTTCGCTGACAATGCGAAGTATGACCTCGGCTCCGCTGGTGAGTACACCCAAGGAGCCGGTGGAGGTGCGATTCTGATCCGCCACAATCCGCGCCTCATCGAGATCCCAGACATCTGGGGAGTCTCGACGATGCCCGTTCACGACTTCTTCAAGCCACGCCGCGAGGTCGAAATCAAGACCGTCGTCGAAAACGTCCTCGACCTCGCCGAAGAGTCCGGTGAGAAGCTGAGAAGTGGCTTGCTGGAGCGTATCCTGAAGATTCTGCCCAAGTCGAGCAAGAAGGATCACATCATCTTCGAGGAGCACACGCTGAAGATCCACAAGGACACTCCAGTCTTCGATGGTGCATTCTCCAACCGCTGTTATTCGGAATCGGTGAAGACCGCTTTCATCGACTTCCGAGCCAAGGCCATTCGCGCTGGTCGCTATGACGCGGCGAATGACGAGATCCTCACAGAACAGTGGAATCGAATCATCGTCCACCTGCCATACGCATTCCAAGGCAAGCGCATGTTCCCCGACGTCTTCCGCCATGACCGCAGGCATCTGCCGATGTGGGATGGGGTGTTGGAGCAGATCGGTCCGGAGCCATTTCCCGAGGACTTCGAGGATACGCCGGCGGGTCTTGAGGAGTTCGAGCGAGCCAACGACAAGTATCGCAGACTGATTTCGAAGACTGATGCCTTCAAGGAATTCGTCGAGCGCCGAATCGAGAAGACTCAGCGCGCTTCGAGCCTGATCGGCAACCAGTACACCGGTTCCATTTTCCTCGCCTTGATGTCGACGATGGAATCCGACTATCTCGACGATGTCGAGATGGAAGGCAAGCACGTCGGCCTCTGCGGCTATGGCTCAGGTGCCAAGGCCAAGGTCTTCGAAGGTGTGGTTCAGCCGGAATGGCGCGAGATTGCCAGCCGCTTCCATCTCTTCGAGCGTCTCTCGGCTCGCACTCCGATCAACAAGACGGTCTATGAGGCTCTGCACCGCGGCAGCCGCAAGCGCTCGGTGGTCAAGCCGACCGGCGAGTTCGCCCTGGTTGAGATCGGCGGCGAGGGCAAACTCGAGGGCCAGCGCGGATACGCTTGGATTGAGTGACCAGTGCGCCCTGCGCGAGCGGTCGAAGCCATCGCTGAGTGATATTCTTGGCATTGACTCGGAGTTTCACAGGACGAGTCGTGAACGAATTTACCAAACTAACGGAAGCGTTTGGTCTCAGCCGGTTCAAGGCGTTCCACGCTGATGGTAACAGGAATTAGCGACGATATCGTTGTCGATTATTCCGGAGATGAAAACCCTCGATTGCGGCGCGGAATCCACTATGATCTAAGGTGCGATTGCGCGGTTGATGACGATGCGCTGGACTTCTTGTGTGCCTTCGTAGATCTGTGTGATCTTCGCATCACGGAAGAATCTCTCGACTGGGAAATCGGTCGTGTAACCATATCCGCCGAGCACCTGAACCGCTCGCTCAGCAACCCACATCGCGGTGTCGCCGGCGAACAATTTCGCCATGCTCGCTTCCATCGAATGGCGCGGTGCACCCTCCTCGTAATGACGCTGCTTGGCCCACGCCGCCCTGTAGACCATGAGACGCGCCGCCTCGGTCTGTGTCGCCATGTCGGCGAGGTAATTTCCGATGCTCTGATGCTGGGCGATCGCCTTTCCGAAAGCCTGCCGCTCGTGTGCATAATTCAGCGCTGACTCGTATGCCCCCTGCGCGATACCAAGCGCTTGAGCGGCGATTCCGATACGCGAATTGTCGAGGGCATTCATCGCGATCGGGAAACCCTTCCCTGCACCATTCAGCACATTCTCGACCGGCACTTTGCAGTCTTCGAGGAGCAGCGCACAGGTGTCGGACGAGCGAATCCCCAGTTTGTCTTCCTTCTTGCCGACGCTGAATCCTTCCATGCTCGCATCGACGATGAACGCCGTCGTCCCGCCGTGCCGCTTGACGCCGTAATCGGGGTGGTCGACATCCTTCGCGAAGAGCACGTAAATCTCCGCGCTCTGTCCATTCGTGACCCACATCTTCTCGCCGTTGAGCACATAATGCGTGCCGTCTTCGCTGATTTTCGCGCGGCAGCTGAGGGCTGCAGCGTCGGTGCCGGCACCTGCTTCCGAGAGCGAATAGGCGCCGATCTCACCTGCTGCAAGTCGTGTCAGATAGCGTTGTTTCTGGTCTTCGTCACCGTGTAGAGCAATGGTCTTGGAGCAGAGGCCTACGTGAACGCAGTACATCACTGAGAATGATGGGTCGACGCGAGCGAGTTCCTCGACTATGATTGCTTCTGAGATGTCATCGACCGGATTTCCTCCGAATTCCTCTGGAATCGTGACACCTTGCAAGCCATATTCACAAAATGCAGCCCATTCATCGAGCGGCGGACGTTGTTCGCGGTCACGACTCAGGCAGGTCGGCGCGAGCACCTCTTCGGCGAAGTCGCGGACCATCTCGCGAATCATGCTCTGTTCTTCGGTCTCCTGAAAGTCCATCCTCACGCCTCGGTTTACCGAGGATTGGCTCCGTTGTTAATCTCTCGCTGTGGCGAGGACTGAGCAAATCTGACGAGCGAATCATTCAAATCAGACGCCAAGAGCGGGGCGGTCGGAGATAATCATGGCAGAGTCGGATTACGCCGAATTTGGAATCGCCCACGACCGCGTTTACACCCTTGAACATCTATGGTTGCAATCATTCGACGTCAAGAGTAGAAGCAAGCACGAAGAAGGTCAGATCCATGTGAAGATCGGTCTGAGTGAATTTCTTCGAGCCGAATACGGAGACATCGTCCGCGTCGTTCTCCCTCATCCTCAGGAATCTGGGAATTTCACTCTCGATGTCGACGAAGATTCTGATGACGAGCAATTGTCTTCAGTAGCCCCCCCATTGGCTGGTGACGAGATCGGTCTGGGCGAACTGCTCATCACCGTCCGCACCACCAAAGACCGCATCCTGATCAATGCGCCATTCCCCTGCAAGGTTCTCGAACTTAACGGCGACGTCGAGGATAATTCGGACCTCGTCAACGATGAGGCTTACGGCGATGGCTGGTGCATCATCGTCAAGCCGCACGATTTCGACGAGGATCAATTCCTCAATGTCGAAGAGTACATCGAGATGCTCAACGAACTTTGAAATTCCTTGAATCCGAGGCGTCGCGGCCCCTCGGCCGCGACTTCGCTAGTGAGCAGCCCACGCGCTATTCGCGTGGACGATTCCATATGATCCCGCTTGGATTGATAATCGGATTCTGCGGATCCATCCAAAATCGCTTGATGTGTCCGTAGAATCCTGAGTCATGGTGACGCGGGGCCGGCTCGTTCGTTGACTGGGGGGGGGCGCAGTACGAGCCGATGCTCTCTGTGAGTAGTCGATATCATGGCCAACAGAGGGTAGGCCAATTCTCTGACTCATCTTCTCGCCAGTCGATCGAATCCAAGAGCTCGAGCACCTCCTCGGCAGTCACAAGATCAGTCTCTATCTGGCGGCGATGCAACCAGCCCTTGAGGCGGCCGAGACGCGGGCCGGCGGCGAGGCCGGTGGCCGAGATCAGAAGATTGCCGTTGACCAGTGGATTGTTGCCGACGCGAGGCGGAGCAATCGCCGCCGCCGCCGTCGCATAGGCTTCGCCCGCGGCGCCGAAGTATGCGACGACCTCGGCCTTCATCGATTCCGAGAGGGCTGCGTTGTAACGGCGCAGAGTCGCTTGGTCGGTTTGCAGTGAATCGCAATGCAATTCGTGGACGAATGCGATTGTCGCCTCTTCATCATTCGAGAGGCGGAGCAGGCCCTTGAGATGCGAAGCGAGGTCGGCTCCGCTCCTGAGGTCATTCGAACAGAGGATGGCGAGGTCGACCCGAGCTGTGCCAGAGAAGTCAGCTTCGAGCCGCAGTATCGTCTCCGGCAAGACCTTGGCGAGAACTCCGTGTGAATCCATCTCAGCCAGAATCCGATTCGTGTTCTGTCCTTGCAGGATCTTCGACAACTCCACCCATTTCCGCTCTGCGGAGACCTTGTCGAGCATCGCGACGTTTTCTCGAATCGCCGCACTGAGATCCGAATCGAGGCGGCGAAAGCCGAGCGTGCCACCGCTCAGGAAGCGGAAGGCTCGCATGATCCGCAGTCCATCCTCTGCCATCCGCTCGACAGCATCGCCAACCGCTCGAACGACCCCTGCAGCGAGGTCTTCACGGCCGCCGAAGGGGTCGATGACTTCACCCGACTTGGAATCGAGAGCCATCGCGTTGATGGTGAAATCGCGTCGGGCGAGATCTTCCAGAATATCCTCGCCGAACTCGACTTCGTCGGGTCGGCGACCATCACCGTAGGTGCCTTCACTGCGCAGAGTCGTCACCTCCCACGAGGGCTCGTCCTGCGCAGAATTCGATTTTTCATCAGGCAGCACCAGAATCGTGCCGAAAGCCTCGCCGATCATCACCGTGCGAGGGAATAATCTGGCGACCTCGGAAGGTCGAAGAGTCGTCGCCATGTCGACCTCATCGGCCGTTATCCCCGCCAGAGCATCGCGAACCCAGCCTCCGACGACCCAGGCTTCGCCGGCCGAGTTGAGCCTCTTGAGAACGGCGATATCGGCCGCCGTCAGACTCTCGGATAGGTCTGCCATGCAGCCGCTTCGTGACCTTTCGTGCTTCACTTCTTCGGGCATCAGACATATTGCCGACCGCCTTCTCCGGGGCTCATGGAGGTCGAATTGGTGCCGCTTGAGGTTCTTCGAGCGCACGAGCAGATTATTTCTGAGAAGGTCGACCAATTGGAGCGAATGACGCACCGCTGGAACGCATATACCAAGCCACTGCTCATCGATCGTACCACCGGTACCATCCTCGATGGACATCACCGCTACGAAGTCGCGCTACGGCTCGGGCTGCAATGTTTGCCCTGTGTTCTGGTAGATTATCTGGAGGATGCGTCGATCGAGTTGGATGTCTGGCCGAATTGTGGTCGCGACTCGATCTCGAAGCAGGATGTTGTCGATGCTGCGATGGCTGGGGAGTTGATGACCCCCAAGACGAGCCGGCATCGCTTCTCCGATCATCTACCTCCAATCGCTGTGCCTTTGTCACGGTTGATTCTGCCTGCGTTGCCGGATGATTGATCCACATTGAAGAGATTCAGAAGAATCGGGTCGAGTTGCTGCTGCTCAATCGAGTTCGGCGAGCAGATTCGCTGCTGAGGCAGCAATCTGCTGTTCTGGGTTCTCGACAAGTGATTCGATGATTGTTCGGCTGGATTCGCTGACCGGCCGGCCGATCATGTCCTCGATGAGTCGGCTTCTGAGTTCGGGGGAGCGAGTCGAATCGGTCAGGAGCGACTCACGGATTGTTGTTGTCGATTCGTGCCGTGCGCCTCGCAGGAGGCGCGCTGCGAGATTGTCGGATGAATCGCTGGTGAGAGCGTCGGGCATTCCTGAGATGTCCCACCAATCGATTCCACGCAGAGTGCGGGCGAAGGGGGTGATGAAGCGCGGATCTTCGTCGCCAACCCAGTCGAGCAGTGTGGCAGTCGGCAGCGTCTTGCTCGTCGCACGACCAATCAGAACCGCTGCGATCCTCGCCTTGGCCTCAGCAGATGCCATGTCTGCGAGTTTGGCCAGACGCGAATCGTAATCGCCGGATTCAGCTACCTCGGGATGGGTCTCGAGAATTCTGATGCCAATCTGTCGAACACCCACGTTCTCGTCCTGCAAGATGCGAGATAACAAGCCCGAATCGAACCCCGGAGATAGACTGAATCGGTGTGCTGCGGCTCTGCGAATCGCTCTGTCATGAGAATCGAGTGCCACCTCGATTAGTCTATCGGGAGCATCGGCAGCAAGCAATCGAGCCTCCCAGGCGGCGAGTCTGATCGCCTCATCCGAATCAGCGCAGAGTCCTCCCAGAATCACCTCGCCAGCGCGCCCCGCGCGCCCAGATATCGAGGCAGCCAGCAGGCGTTTCTGACGCTCGCCCGAGCTCGCCAGCCGCTCGAACAACGCTAGATCCTTGCTGCCAGCCCAGCGCTTCACAGCATCCATCGCCTTCTCGCGGAACCACGGATCCGAATCTTCGAGAAGTCCAACGAAACCCTGCAACGCCTCAGCATCGTCCATCTCGAAGAGGTGACGAACGGCTCTGCGACGCTGTCGCACGTCGCGATTGTTGAGCTTGGCCAACGCGCCTCGAACAGTCATCGAGCCGGCCACCGGCGAGGCTGCGATGAAGACTCCGCTTCACCAATCAAGGAACAAGATCTTCGTGGCCGCCGACCATGGGTGGGTCATCCTCGTCCCAATCACCAGGCGATTCGATATCGATGGAGAGCAGTTGGCCGAATAGCGGCCACATCGGCTCGAGCCATTCCATCTCCGCCATCAGCAGTTCGATGACGGGGTGCTCGCTGATGTCGTCCTCGCTCGCCTCTTCATCGAGAGGAGGAATATCCGCTGGCATCTCGCGCAGCGATTCGACCAATTCCTTGATCCGAACAACCGTCTCCTCATCGATCTCCATCAAGTCGACAATCATCGCCAGCGCGTCTTCGATGTGTTCAGCCAGTACATGTGGATCCAGTGGTCCGCGCTCGGCATCTGACAGATCCATAGGTCCGAAGATGACGCTGCCGAGTTCGGTGTCGAGCCATTCGTTGCCTTGTCGCTCTCGCTTCAGCAACTGCTGTTGAACCGGCCCCCCGAAAGGTCCCAGAACGAAACCTCCCTCGTCGACCATAACCGCGACCGAGTCTGGAATCTCGCGCACTGCGCCGGTAATCAAGACCCTGTCCACAGTGCGCTGCATCTCATCAGCGTCGTCGAGTGCAGCGACCGGCAGCACTCGAATCACACCCTTGCAATCATGGTATTCGAGCCTCTCCGCAGTGTACTCGAGCACCTGCGTGTGCGGCTCGACAACAGTCACCATGCCGCTCGGCCCAACCAGATGATCGATCAGCGCAGCGAGATATCCACCCTTCGCCCCGATCAGCAGCACATGCTGGCCCGAGAGAATCTCGAGGTGGTGCAGAAGAGTGGCGACCATGTGTGGGGCGGAGATGGTTTTGGCGGCGTCATTCGTGGTGACAAGGAAGGGTACGGGCCTGTCGTGCCAGAACATCTCGAGATCGAAGTCTGTGAAGGATCCAATGAAGACTTCAGACATAGCTTCAGCCACCGAATCGTCGAGCGGAACACCTGCGCTGGAGAGGCGCTCGAGGAGGTCGTCCATGGGGTTCATCACTTCACCGCGGCGAGGAGATTCCACCACCAATCATTTGAACGCGTCGCGCCTGCGTTCTCATTGAGGGCCCGTGGTCTAGGGGTTATGACGTCGCTTTTACAAAGCGAAGATCGCAGGTTCAATTCCTGCCGGGCCCACCAATTCCTCGAATGTTATCGATGTCAATCTCCGAGGATTTATTGGGCCCCAGATTGAGGAACCCTTGATTCGAAAATCCTGTCAGAGTTTTTGGTTTTCGATTTTGAAGATTAATCCTACCTCGGCTTCAATCATTAGAGCTGGAGGCATTTTGAGTCGGCGCAGCAGCGCCGGAACATCGTGTCGACTCTCGAGGTCGTCAGTCAGAAGGTGGATCTTCGAGCCCTCGGGAGTCTCACGGATGGTCTCCCGCAATTTCTTGATTGGAATGGGGCATTTGTCGCCGCGGACGTCGAGAATGTGTGGTTCAACGGTCATCCCCCCAAGTCCTCATCCACTGGCTGGACAGCATCCCTCAATGAACAATACGGCTGGTAGGGTCGCAGAGTTCGGTAGAAGACTCCTCCACAGTCGGGTGTTTCCATTCCGTCCGAGAGAGGTGAAACAGTCAAGAAGGGCCGTATGGGAGAGGGAGACGTGGTCGAAGAGATTGCTGCCCTCGCTTCGAGGCTGAGCAGACGCCTGCGAAAGCGCGGCTGGAGCATCGTCACAGCGGAATCCTGCACTGGCGGACTGCTCGCCTCGACGTTCACTGACATCTCAGGGGCCAGCAACTGGTTCGAGCAGGGTTGGGTCGTCTACAACAACGACGCCAAGATGCGCGAATTGGGCGTCGAGAGGAGCGCCTTCGACAGCGGCGAGGCTGGCGCTGTCTCTCACCAGGTGGCTCTGCAGATGGCGCGCGGAGCGCGGCATCGCTCCGATGCCCTGGTATCGATCGCAATCACGGGCATCGCCGGTCCCGGCGGCGCGACGGCGACCAAAGAGGTCGGACTGGTCCACGTCGCCGTTACGGCTGGCGCTCAATTCATCGTTCGCAGGCGCGACTTCGGTGAGAACGATCGCCTCGACAACAAACGCACATTCGTCGCCTTCGCTCTGCGACTCGCGCTGGAAGCGCTGGACCGGGTTCAGGCCGACGAAGCGAGATTGGCAGCGGTCGAGAATCGCTCCGAAGCACCCCCCAATATCGACACCTCGCACATGGACCCGAAGTCCGAGCAATGGGAGGGTAGCCTGACATGGGCGCCGAATGAGACCAAAACCGTGGCCGAAGAGATCCAGAAGGTCGATCTCGCTTCCCTGACTGATTGGGATGAATGAAGGGCGCGGGAATCGGCTCGATGAGCAGGTCTGTGCGATATCATCATGAGCGGTATGGACTGACCTCTGATGGATGTCGGCAGAGGACTGGTCAGCCAAGCACCGTACACTCGCTGCGGCGGGTCTTCTGGTGATGGGTGTTGACGCACAGGAGAAGCTTCAGACGCTGCCGAATCTGATGCCGTTGATCGAGGCCGCTTCGGCCTCGAACACCGTCAAACTCACCAGTCGGACGATCGACGAACTCCTCGCAATCGTTCCAACCGAGGCGACGATCGAGGCAGAACCCCCCAGAGTCGCCTCGCTGCAAGCGACTCTGGCGCGACCAGAGTCCGGCCAAGTCATCGGTCGAACCCTCGCGCCGGTCGGCTCGAGCCAGCCCTCACCGGCTCCGCGACCGCACGGGCTGGAACACTTCCGCCTCGACGACTTCCCGATGCTGGCCCGTGATGTCGATTCCGAGATCGAGATCCATTTCGACATCACCGGCTCTTCGAAGACAGAGGGCAAGATGTCGGACATGAAGGCATTCTTCTCCGACCGGCTCGAGCAGATCCGTAGAATGATGCTCGCCGGTCGAGCCCTGCCACGCCGTCCGATCAGCATCGTTGAGGCGTGGCGCAACAGACAGCGACACACATCGAGGGAGTACGAGGTGACCCTTGTTGGATTGGTCTCAGACTCAGTTTCGTCATCGAAGACGAGACCCAGAACATCGCCTGCTCGCTCAAACCACCTGCCGGAGCCGCACCATTGCACCCCTCTCTGGATGGCTTGATGAATGACGATGTGGTCGGCGTCAGCGGGCATTTCCTGCTCGGACAGAGAAGGCCGCTGTTCCTCGTCAATGACATACATCTACCGCCGCTGACCCAGCATTCCAAAGCCTCAGCCAGCGCCGACGAAGCGGTCTCTGCGGCCTTCCTCTCGGACATGCACGTCGGCTCGAAAACCTTCCTTCGGCCGCAGTGGGAGAAGATGATCGAGTGGTTCAGCACAGAGCCTCTGGCAAAGACGGTGAAGTACTTCGTTCTGAGTGGCGATGGGGTCGATGGGGTGGGAATCTATCCTGGTCAAGAACGGCATCTGGCGATCACGGATCTGTTTAATCAATACGGTGAATTGGCTCTACTGCTCGAAGGTTTACCCGATTGGGTGGACGTCATAATCCTCCCCGGCAACCACGACGCCGTCCGTCCCGCCGAGCCTCAGCCAGCGCTTGATCCGGAGATTCAGCAGGATTATTCGGACACCGTTTTCGTCGGTAATCCCTGCGAGTTCTCTCTGCACGGAGTCCGCATCCTCTCGTATCACGGTAAGAGCATCGACGACTTCGTCGCCGGTTTGCGATCGATCACTTATTCGAAGCCTGAGATGGCGATGAAAGCGATGCTCGAGCGTCGGCATCTCGCTCCTTCGTGGGGCGGCAAGACCCCGCTTTCGCCCGAGCCCGAGGACCGGATGGTGATCAGCCAGATTCCGGACATCTTCGTCACCGGTCATGTGCATGGTCACTTCGTCGGCAATCACAAGGGCACGACTCTGGTTCACAGTTCGACTTGGCAAAATCAGACCGATTATCAGAGGATGCTGGGATTCCAGCCGAAGCCTTGCATCCTCACCATAGTCAATTTACACACACACGCTACAGCATCAATCCCCTTCGCCTGATGGAATTCGAACCATCGAGAACACAGAGCTCGCGCAGAGTAACATTGGAACAGCGTCGCAGTCATTGTGGCGGCTGGTCACGAACAGGGCATTCCGCGTCTGAGTCTCCGTGTTCTCTGTGGTTCATTCTGGGAAGTGTTCGCCGAAGATCGGCTCCCAGATGTCTCGCAGATCGCGACTTTCGACCACTGGTACACCCGCTTCTTCAAAATCTCCCGCGGCGCGGTCGCGCGCTGGATTGAAGCCGATGAAGCGCGACCCTGGAATCATCATCGAGAGATCGGGTCCGGAATCACCGACCGAGACGATGGTCGCGGCCTCGAAGCCGTTGATGCGCGCGAGCTTAGCGACCATCGCCCCCTTATCGTGTGAATCCACCAGAGTCGGCTTGGGCCCAGTCATCCAGCCATCCTCATCCCATTCGAAGCCGTTCGCAACCCAGTCGTCGACTTTGAGCATGTGTGCGATCGAACCGATCAGCAGATCGACTCCCGATGAGACGATTGCCACGAGAATCCCCCTCGCTTGCAATTCTTGCACAACCTCGCGGGCCCCTGGCATCAGTTTGACACCTGAATAACAGCGCATGATATCGTCGCGGTGGATATTCTCCTGTACGGCTCGCCACATTCTGATATCATCCGCGACGAACTCCTCATCTGTGACCTCCTTGCGCAGAAATCGGGCCAGCATCTCACTGTTATCCGTGCCGAAGAGTTCGTGGATGTTCTGCCACGACGAGTCATTGTCAGCCAGCACTCCATCGCAATCGAAGGCGACAGCTCTGACCTTGGTCATATCTCCGTGTGGCTCAGTGCAGTGCGTTTAGACCCTGCGAAGGGCAGAGACGGCTTTGACTTCGAGCGGCGGGTCGACCGCAGGTGGCTTGATGGAGGGCTGCTCTGTGGGTTGAGCATGCCCGAAGAGGACTTGAGTGAGTTCGCCATCAAGGTGAAGATGCTGTTCTTCGGACCGTTGGCTGAGAAACTCGGCGAGCGCGAGATCGAGGTCGCGTTGATGCATGGCTCGAGTGCTCGCGATCTGATTGAGAGATTCCATTTCGAGCCCCTGCTCGCAACAGGTCTGCGAATCGCTGTTGATGGTGAGATCGGAGCGGACCTCGACACGCCGCTGCGCGACGCCTCGGAAGTCGCTTTCCTTCCACCCATGTCCGGTGGCTGACCTCACGGCTCCGCCGGGAGACGTGAATCTCCCCCTCATCCACTTGCTCTCTTGCCACGAGTTTCGAACTTCTCGGGCTTTGGCATGCCGAAGCATTTGAGTGAAGGGTGCATCAGCGAGAGCCGAGCAACATGGCATTCGGCACCACTGAGATAGCAATTCTGGTCATTTTCGCGATTTTCATCTTCGGCGCGAAGAAGATTCCCGAATTGGCTCGAAATGTCGGCCGCGCGAAGGGTGAGTTCCAACAGGGACTGCAGGAAGGGCTTTCTGATTCGAGCGCCGAATCCGACATGGATCGCGGCGGTATGACCGAAGCAGTCGCTGATGAGAGCGAGTGATTCTACTCGACTTTGTAGTTGATTCAGCGCACTCTTCGCAGGCGCAATTCTGTGCCGCAATTCGGACAGTTTCCGTGCTCACCTCGGCGCCTGCTCGGTTGCTCTGGTGGGCTTTGGGTAGCGCCGCAGCCGACGCATTTCAGGGCCCATCTCCAGTTTTCGACGATGCCGACGGCCGCGATTGGATTCCATTCGATTCCAAGTGCTGCGGCGATGTTCTGCATTCTGTAATCGTCTGTCACGAGGGTCGCCGACCTCTCAAGTGAAAGCGCGAGGAGAGCGAGGTCGATATTCGACAAGCCGGCCATGTCGCCGGTCTCCTTCGCTGCTGCGCCAGCCTGTTCGAGAGATTCTGCTGAGGGTTCTGAGAATACGACTCCGAGGCTGTCGAGGATCGCTCCGCGATCCGGAGAGATGCGCTGCAACTCCTCTTCCTGGGCAGCAACGACCAGTCCGCCGGCTAGTCGTTGTAGAGGCCAGCCGATGAGTGCGGCGGTATCGAGTACCAGAACATCAGCCATGTGCCGGCCTGAGAGTGGCTCTCATATCAGGGGTCGGGTTGCTGAATTCAGCCTGGCCGCGGGCGGCAACGTTCATCTCGATTCCCTCGCACGTTGGAGCATGACCAGCCTCATCCCGCAGGAGATGATCGATTCGGTTCACGATTGGGCCGATGGACTGGGCTACCTCGGTCTCGCTCTGGTCTCCGCCAGCGAGGCTGCACTGCAACCCGTTCCGCCAGACCCGCTGGTTTGGAACATGATTCTAGGCGCTGACGACGGACTCACGGTTGCTCTGATCGTTCTCGTCGCAACTATTTCGAGTGTCATTGGGGCATTGGGAGGATATGCAATCGGGGTTTACGGAGGTGGATTCGTGCTCGATCGCTTCGTCTCGACAGCGACGACTGCACGCCTCAACATCCTCGTCGAGCGGTATGGCGTGACTGGCATCTTCATCGCCGCCGTGTCGCCGATTCCATACAAGGCGCTGGCTTGGATCGCCGGTGCTGGCCGCATGGATCTTCGCCTCTTCATCGCCGCTGGTCTCGTTGGACGTGGCTTGCGATTCGGCATTCCGGGTGCATTGTTGGGAATCTATGGCGAATCGATGCGTGATTCTCTGACTTGGACCACTTTCACGGCTGCTGCCCTTCTGGGCCTAGCGATCGTCATCCCCGCTGCGAAATGGTGGCAGAGCCTCCTCGATGAGGAAGAATGAACCATTTCTCGCCTTGACAAACACGACACCCCACGCGTCTTATACCGCTCACGAGGCTCTCATCAGCACATGAAGGGAGGCGTGAAGCGAATGAGGATTGCTTCTCGGGCGGCGCTGGTGAGCGGTCTGTGCCTCGTCCTTCTGGCTGCTATTTCGACTCCGATTGCGGCCAAAGAAGGTCAACTTTCAGCCGAGGCCATTTGGATGAAAGATGCCGACGGACGTTGGTGTCTAGAGGCTGATGATGGTGGTTTCTTCTATGCTGAGCCGATTCCTGGGGTGACCCTTCATCCTATCTCAGGAGCGAGCGTTCTAGTGACGATGACGGATGTCGATGCAAATACCTGGACCATCGATTCTGAGACTTTCCTCACGATGTCTGGAGGTGATCCTGAACCGGTTGATGGCTCTGGAAGTGAAGGCGCGAATAACGGTGAGAATGGCGAACCAAATGACTCGGGCCTCGCTTTGCCTAGCCTCGCTCTGCCCAGCAATATGATGGCTCCTCTCGCTGCCTTCTTCGCCACTCTGCTCCTCACCTTCGCCCTCGTCGCCAGCGTTGACGAACCGACCCGCGCCCGTGTGACAGCCTCGCTAGGGCGCTTCTCCGACCTCTCTGTCGTTGAAGGCCCCGGAACCCTTGCAGGCAATTACCAGCGAGGTCGAATCAGTGGATTCCTGACCGCGCACCCCGGCTGTCACCTATCGGGCATGATTCGCGCCCTCGAACTCGGCAATCATCAGGCCGTCCATCACCTGAGGATCCTCGAGCATGACGGCAAGGTCTGGTGCCGCAGAGACGGCCGACTTCTGCGCTACTACACCGACCGAGTCAATCGCGAGGCAGAACTCTCTCGATTACCCCGACCGGTCGATGTCAACCAACTCAGCGATGTCGCTTTGATGATCCTCAAATCCATCGCCGAACAAGCACCCGACGCAACCGCACCAACCCAGCGAGAACTCGCAGCCAATCTGAAGACGAGCCAGCAGCTCATCAGCCACCACCTGCGCCGGCTCGAAACCCAAGGCCTGATCAGCCGCGAAAGGAAGGGACTGCGAACGCGGCGAGTGCTCACAGCCGAGGGCGAGAGAACCTGGGCGAGGTTGCAGATCCCAGAAATGACATCCGCCTGAATTCATTCGTAGGATTCGTTTAGACGTTCGAGAGGTTCCTCTAATCCACTCCAGTGACAGGCGTTCCCACATATCACTCAGTAGAAGGGTAATTCGCCACCCTGCGGTGGATGACAAACCCTACATCCCACACGCCTCTAATAGCCCGCGCGTAGCCCAAAACCGATGAACAACCGAAAAACCGCATTCAACCGCCGCTGGCAAGTCGGAATTTTCCTCGCGATCCTGATGCTTTCATCTGGCTGCATCGGCGCCGCCAAAGACTCCGTCGACGTTCCCGAAGAACCAATCGTGGTGACGGCGACAATCGACCTCGAGGGCACACCGATGACCTCGGCCGACTATGTCACAGCAGTGATGACCGTGACCGAAGGAGATGGTCCGTACATCGTTTCCTGGACTCTTGATGGTGTTCTCGTTCAATCTTCAACGAGCCTGCGCTATGATGCTGGATTCCTCACCGTGGGGGTGCATCAACTCGACGTATCGATCATCGACTCACGGGGAGGGGAGGGCGAAGCGGCGATTCTGTTCAGCATCGCCGACGCCAATCGAGCTCCGTTCGTCGATCTTGACCTGCCGACAAATGGCATCGCTGGAATGCCCATCGAATGGTCAGTGACCGCAAACGATGCCGACGGCGACGATTTGAGCATCGATGTCGACTTCGCCGATGGAACAGCCGGCAAGGACTGGTCAGGCAGCCACATCTGGGCTCATCCCGGTCAATACATCGTCGAGGCGACCGTGACCGATTCACATGGATACGTCGCGACCTCGCGCGAAGCCATCCACATCGACCGCGCTGACGCACCGACCCTCGCAGTCACAACCGACCCATCCGGCGAGGGTCGAATCAGCATGCATCTCATCGAAGAGATGGTCATCGAGACCTATGCTGAAGACCCTCTCGGCCCAGTCAACGTCCGCATCGACTACGGTGACGGCTTCGCAATCGAGCCAGCCGACGAGTCGGAGACCTACCAGTACTCCGAGGCCGGCATCTACACGATCACCGTGACCGCCCGTGGACCCACGGGCGTCACGGCTCAGCGTCTCATCCACATCGAGGTCGTCGGCGACATCGACGACTTGGAGGCCGCTGAACTCCACGACGAGGCAGAGGAGGAGACCGAGGAGGTCCTGCAGGACGGCCTCGACCAACTCCTGGACCAGAATGCAGACGGAATAGTAGACGAGGTCGAAGACGCCAACAATGAACAAGCCTACGATTACGAGGAAGACTTCGACCCCGACGACGACGGTGAGATGGACGACGAGGAGGAGATCAACAATTGGCAGACCAAGGATGATGACACGATTCGCGACGACGCCGGCGAAGAAACCGATTCCGACGAGGTCGAGAGCGATCTGCTCGATGCAGACGCTCAACTCACCGACAGCGAGAGGACCATGTCTGAAGCCGAAAACACCCCAATGCCGAGCATCAAAACTGCCTACAACAACATCGTCGAGCCGGTCATGTCCGCCGCTTGGGACGAAGTGACCGACGAATCGGCGCAAGAAACCACATATTCTCGCTCGGTCTTGACCGTAACCAGCACTTGGCTCAATTCCTCACACTGGGAGGATTGGGACGGCGACGGTGTCGCCGAAGTCCTCTGCACCACACAGGTAGCGAGTTATTGGTACGACAACGATGGCATTCCCGGCCCCGAGTGGATCTACCTGTGGCATGTGGAGACCTGTGCACACGACCGCGATGGGGATGGGGTTGACGACCAGTGGCGCTATTGGTACCGAGGCTTGATCATCCGCGACCTAAATTCAAACGGCATTCCTGAGGTTCGGAATTCCTACAATTACAGCCTTTCGATGTGGACCAATGGCAGCATCACCGACCGTAATTGGCAGATGACGACAAACGGCATGACCGACCTCGATGAAGACGGAAATCTCGAGCGTTACATCGCCTACGATCGCAACGCTCGCTGGGTCACCGTGAATGGTTCTTGGAACAATTGGATCCTCTGGACCTCTGAAACCGAGATGGTTTGGTGGACCGATTGGAACGATGATGGAACCAAGGATATCGAGTACATCATCGACCACCGAAACTTCCGTTCTGACCCCAACGCCGACGGCAACCGTGACACTCGCCGTGATTACCTGCGCAGCATCACCAGATTCGACCGAGACCGTGACGGCTCGGTCGACCTCAAGCGTTCGGTCCAGCAGTGGACGAACGCTTACGACAATAATTCAGATGGAGTCATCGAACTGCATTGGACTTACAGAGTCGCTTCGATGAAGGACGATACCGACCGCGACGGCGACCTCGAGCACACGGTTGCGATGAGGTCGTGGTCAACCCATTGGGATTGGGGATTGATCGAATATCGCATCGATTGGTCGTTGACAGTGGACCGAGTTGACGATGACGACGATGGCAACCCCGAGACTTTGCAGCGTACCTTCGAGCGGAGCAATGGCAGCGATTTCGACACCGATCGCTTCCTCGAGCGCGAGGACACCCTGAACGCGCAGGTGCGCAAGTGGGATCCCGACAGCGATGGCGTCTGGGAACACACCTTCCGGAGGGTTCGGATGGGCACTTATCTCGATCAGCACGCGCATGGGTTCGTCTACTCTGATACTTCGGCCTGGTCGGTCGAGCGCTGGCTAAATCCGAGTACCGACCAATTGTGGTTCATCCGTATCGCGGTTCACAATGTTCGGGCGTGGGACAACAATTCGGATGGTGCGACCGACACGATTCGCAGCAATGTCTGGTGGTGGAACGCCGCCGATATGGATGGCGATGGATTCCTCGAGCGGCGCGTCATCCTCTTCTACAATCACGTGCTGATCGACGATGATGCCGATGGCAATTATTCCTGGCAACGAATCAGCTATACCTACCATCTACGCGTCTTTGATGCCAATGGCACGCAGATTCAGGGTTGGTACATGCATTATGTGATGTTCAGACACAATATCAACCATCTCGGCCACACTTTCTACACCAATGCGACGTACGTGGCTTGGGCGTGGGATGCGAGCAATGGTTGGACGCATGTGATCACGACGACGTGGCAAGCTTGGGACTTCGACCAAGACGGCGTCGTGGACTCCACCAACTATACTTCTGCGCAGCAGTCGACTCCTCCGTGATTCTGCTGCGGCAGAGCACACCGCCTTGAGGGGCAAAACGGCTCGCCAGTCGCCCGATTTGATTATGTGGGGGTCGCGGCTCGGCGGCTTCATCGCTTGTGTGGTGTAGTTCGGTCCATCATGCCGCCCTTTCGAGGCGGCGACCCGGGTTCAAATCCCGGCACGAGCACCATATTCCAGCATAGGGTAGCCTCTGAAAGGATGCATTGCTAACCCGCTAATTCAGTAATTGCTAACTCATGGGTCTAAGCAGAAACCCATTGATTCAGTCATTCTGGACGCGAGGAGGTTGGGGAGGCACCCTTTGCGCCATGATTAACATCAACTCGATAGGATGATAAATAACTCTTGAGAGTCTTTACCCATGGCAGTTCTTGTCGGGGTGTGTAAAATCCATGGTTGGTTAGAAGGAGATGAATGGGAAGGGCCAGAGAAAGAAGGCCACGCCAACCCGTGCCCTGTTTGCGGATCGATTGATGAATGTGATGTACGATGGACGAATGAACCGTTCTCTCCCCAAGATATGGAAGCTATAATGCAGGATCATGACATTCCCCCTGACGCAAATGTTTTCCCAGGCAGTACTCCAGGCTCATTCCACCCAGTACTCGTGGTTTTTGTTGACCATCCTGCGTTCAGACGAATTGACTTTGATGCGCTAATGCGTAGCCGATGCACGATGCATTGGGGTAAGGATGGTCGAGAAACAGAGGGAGTGATTCTAGTTTCAATGACTAAATTTTCAATGAAGAGTAAATTAGAAACGCGCAACTTTAAGCCAATGGTAGATCAATGGAGATGGTATGACGATACTTTTTCACCATACGTTTCTCTTAGAACTAAAGATCGGTCATGGGACTCACACACTCAATACTTCGCCTAGGTGAAATTGGAGGAGGGGCCCGCGCGCTCATTTTGAACTAGTGGGTACCCTCTGATTCGGTTTGGACTCTCGTGCGTTTGAACCAATGAGCTTCCGGACCCACGAGCTCCCACCATTCTCTTAATGTCCGGCTCCCGAGGTGGAACCATCATGGGATTCAAGTCGAGGGTTCGTAAGCGACGC
>LWDU01034998.1_pt1 | contig 29700 bp, 27 predicted proteins | sample 727161 | NCBI WGS metagenome assembly LWDU01 (sample SAMN04566230, study PRJNA314399) | hydrothermal vent metagenome | isolation source: deep sea hydrothermal plume seawater | place: Mexico: Gulf of California, Guaymas Basin | collected 2004-07-11
CGTGGATCGAACCACATGATCCCGTTGTTCATCAATATGCCAGTCTCTGGCAATACGACTTTGGATCCGAAGATAGAAAGCAAGGTCTGGGTCAATGCCACAACATTACCCATCCGATCGATTATATTCACGTGCGTCGTGCAGGAAGGACCATTACCCTCGGGGAGGTCGCCATCGTGTGTGAGGCGGTGTTCATAGGCGTTGAGCAAACAATGTGCATACTGTGTGTACGCCCGCATCGGATCCTGAAGATCAAGTGATGATGCGCCAGACTGCAGTGTATTCAGTGCACGACACAGTGTCGGACCAGCCGTCATGCCCGGGACCGTCGAAACCTGAACATCACGATAAGACAAACCCTGCACTACACTCTGGCGCGGTGCATATTCAGCAAGATCTTCCTCGGTGAGTTCAATTCCCATTGCCTGTGCGTCTCGCACAAGTTCGCGTGCAAAGGAGCCCTGGTAATACGACGCCGGACCTTCCTTGGCCAGTCGGATCAAGGTGCGTGCCAGCGTACCCTGGTCGAGCGTAGGCAGGGGGCCACCCCATTCACCGATCGGAACGTGGCCGTCTGGCAGATAACACCTTGCGCTGTCTGGGAATCGACTTAATTGACGGGCAGCGGACGCGATTTTCAGAGAAGAATACCAGTCCACCAACAATCCACGTGTCGCCAGCTCAATCGCCGGTGCCAGAAGTCGACTCCATTGCATGGTTCCAAATTGCGCTAGTGCCAGGCCCAATCCTGCAACGAGACCGGGTACCGCAACGGATTCAGGACCCACGACATTGCGATCCTCGACGACTGCAGGCCATGCAAATAAATCACTATCTCTGCCATCGATCAATGGATAACGATCTGGATCGAGCGCCAAGGGTGCCCGAACACCACATTCGATTGCGTAGGTTTTTTTCTCTTCCGCAAGATAGACCAGGAGGTTACCGCAACCTCCGATACCGCTCATCCATGGCTCAACGACGCCCAGGGCCGCAGACGTCGCAATGGCAGCATCAACAGCATTGCCTCCCTGGGCCAGGACCGAGGCACCAACATGGGAAGCCTCGTGATGCTGGCTGACAACGATTCCGCCGTCACCGGTCACGACTGACTTGGTAATCGTCCAGTTTTCTTTTGAGTCACCCGGCATCAGAACACACCAAATGCGGTTGCGTTAATCCATCTCGCCACACAATCAGATTCGAGTAGGCCGAGCACCCGCTTTAGACGCGCAGAATCTTACCCGGATTCATGATGTTGTCCGGATCAAGCGCCTGTTTCAAGGTCCGCATGACACTGACTGCCTCACCGTGTTCCGCCACCAGAAAATCAATCTTTCCACAACCAATCCCGTGCTCTCCTGTGCAGGTACCTCCCATGGCCAAGGCCCGCATTACCATGCGTTCGTGCACCGCTTCAGCCCGCTTCTCCTCTTCCTTGTCTTCGTGATCGACCACAAAAGCCAAGTGAAAATTACCATCGCCCACGTGGCCCGCAATCGGTGCCAGTAGATTATTGGCCTTAATGTCCTCTTGTGTTTCGGTAATGCAATCGGCCAAACGGGAAATCGGCACACAAACATCAGTGGACCAGATCGTGCCATTGGGACGCATGGCCTTCGCTGCATAAGCCGCATCGTGTCTCGCCTGCCACAAACGATTGCGTTCTTCGGTGTTGCCTGTCCACTGAAAATTGCCGCCGCCAAACTCCTCGGCAATACCTTGGACGGTTTGTGCTTGCTCTGCCGCATATTGCTCGCTGCCGTGAAATTCAAGAAATAATGTGGGAGCAATCTCGAACTCTGTCTTCGAGTACCGGTTAACGCCATCGATCATGCTCTCGTCGAGCAGTTCCATTCGAGCGATTGGAATACCGTACTGAATAGTGGCAATAACAGTATTCACCGCCGATTCAACATCAGAAAACGTGCACACCGCTGATGTAATGGCCTCAGGTATGCCATAAAGACGCAGCGTAATCTCGGTGATCACACCCAGTGTCCCTTCGGAACCAACAAACAGACGGGTGAGGTCGTATCCCGCAGCAGATTTCTTAGAACGCCGCGACGTTTTGATAATTCGGCCATCGGCCAATACAACAATCAAGGACAGCACATTCTCACGCATGGTGCCATAACGAACAGCATTCGTACCGGATGCCCGGCAGGCCGCCATACCGCCGATCGAGGCATTCGCACCCGGATCGATAGGAAAGAAAAGACCACTATCACGCAGATGGGTATTCAACTGCTTTCGAGTTACACCTGGCTGGACGACGACATCCAGATCCTCGGCGTGAACTTCCAACACCTGGTTCATCTCCCCAAGATTGATGCAAATTCCGCCGTAGAGCGCACAGACCTGTCCTTCAAGCGCAGTACCGGTGCCATAGGGGATGACCGGCACCTTATAACGTGCGCAGGTGCTAACCACATCTTGAACTTCGTCAGTACTGAGCACAGTAACAACCGCATCGGGTGGCGACGAGGGATGAAAGGATTCATCTTTCCCAAATCGCTCACGCACCGAATGGGCAACCGATAGACGCTCACCAAATTGAGTCGTCAGTTGATTGATCACTTCCTCTATCGACCCGTATGTTTTTGCTGCTGCTGTCTCAACCATTTCCTTTCCTCGAAAAACCAGTTGATCTGCCAAGACACATGGCTAGCCCCGCTATGCTCGGGCAGCCACCATCTGCGACTTACAACAGGGGCATCATGTTTATTCAGCCATACCAGCGGGCGGTTCACACGATGTCGTGCCCATATTAGCTGGCACTGTAACTTCCAACAGTTCAAAAGCTTGAGACGTTGCCGTCTCATTATGACGTAGACCGCCTGGAATATAGATTGAATCACCTTCCTCAATCCGAACCTTATCGCCATTTTCGAACACCAGATCAACCCAACCATTCAGCATAAAAACGAATTGTCCATCACAGACGTGGTAGTGCCAGCCCGTTGGTTCTGACATGCCTTGGGTTGCCGAGGTAATCTGAGCGTGGAACTTACCATCGCTTGCGCCAGCAACGCCGAGTTCTCTGTACTTAAAAAATGCGCGCCGGCCAGTGATGTACTGGGGCTCGCTCTTCGTGCTGACGGTCGGGCCCGTGGCAACGGCTACTGTGGTTTCTGCTGTCTGCACCATGGTCTCACTCCTATATTAAATACCACTATTGTTTTACATCGAATGGCCCTGAAACGTTTGCCATATTCTTCAACTAACGTTCTGATGAACTATCCATCCTTGGGTAATGTATCTACCTATGAGATCAAAATGAAACATATTGAGCTATCCTAACGACTTCCCGATACGAGCCAGATGCTATTACCCGTTTTACCCGCTGTTTAGGGGCCTTATACCATCACCACGAGATAATCCCTGACTCGGTCACATTCGCAAGTTAGGTCTACGATTTTTCTCGGGGTGTTCCGTACCATTCGAACTCCAATTTGTACCCGGTCTGACGATGTTTTAATGTTAAAACCATGCCTGCGTCCATTGATCATCAAATCAGAGTATTTGCGGAAAACGCGATTGATTTAGCGGGTGCAATCAGCCTCCGTTATTTTCGCAGTTTAGAGGTTGTCGAAACCAAGTCCGACAATACACCCGTCACCGTTGCCGACCGAGAGGTCGAGCAAATGCTGCGCGGCCTGATTGCCGAACAATACCCAGATCACGGGATTTGTGGCGAAGAGTATTCAACGATCCAAAGCCATAGCCCTTGGACGTGGGTGATCGATCCGATCGATGGCACCAAAAGCTTTGCTACCGGTAACCCGACCTTCGGCTGCTTGATCGCACTGCTGCACCATGGGATACCTTGTCTAGGTATCATCGACATGCCTGCTTTACATGAACGCTGGCTCGGTATCGGAGGTCAAGCCAGTCGCTTCAATGGCAACACATGCAAAACCAGTGATACAACAGACCTCGCCCACGCGACGCTCTATGCCACGACCATCGATATGTTCTCGCAGGCTAATCTGGCGGCCTTTGAGTCGGTCAGTCAATTAACTCAGTTCCGCCATTTTGGCGGCGATTGCTATGCCTACGGTCTGCTCGCATCCGGGTATGTCGATCTGGTCATGGAAGCCGATATGAAAGCGCACGACTACCTCGCTTTAGTCCCCGTTGTAGAAGGCGCCGGCGGCTGCATCTCGGACTGGCAGGGACATTCGTTACGTCTCGACTCTGGCGGCACTGTGTTGGCTAGTGCTAATCAGACACTGCATGATAAAGCACTGGCAATCATCGATGCGACGCAAATTCAATGACAGCTTTCAGATATGCACTATGGCTGATGGTAACGGGACTGTGCTCAATCAGCCCCAGTGCGAACGCCGATCAAACCGACGCGAGACTAGATCCTCTTTTCGCGCAATTACAATCTATCACCGATCACCGGCACGGTATCGAACTGTCGAACCTTATCTGGGACATCTGGTTGGAAATTGACGACATCGAAGCCCGTCAACGCCTGCACGACGGCATGATCGCAATGGATCGGGGAGAATTCGGGTCAGCGCTTCAGCACTTTTCGAGTCTCATTCAACGGTCACCTGGCTTTGCCGAAGGTTGGAACCGGCGAGCAACTCTGCATTACCTGCGGGGCGATTATGCTTCTTCTGCACGTGACATCAAACAGACGCTACTGCTCGAACCTCGGCACTTCGGCGCACTTTCGGGACTCGGGCTCATCATGATGCGTCTACGCGAACCCGATGCCGCTATCGTTGCGTTTGAGAAAGCCTTCGTAGTGAATCCCCATGCGGCGAACGTACGCTATCACCTGGAGCGGCTTCGAAATCTCGTGCAATAACATGCAATGTCGCGAACCTAAGATAGGTCTAGTGATGCACCCATGGTCTCCCCGAACCACACTGAGAGATCTTGGAATTCAAGCGGCGACACACTGTGGGGAATAGGATAGGTCTTCCAAGTAACCGGGTAGTGGTGTACTCGTAAGGTCTCGAGACCCTGCTCTGCCAGTGACAAAGGGACCAAAGGGTCCATCTGACCATGTCCCATAAAGATGGGTATGTCTCTATTTTCGGTGCTAATGTCTTCGTCTAGTCGCTCCGCAAGCGGCAGATAAGTCGACAATGCAATGATACCCGCGAGTGATTCGTCATGGCGTAATGCGGTGTAGAGCGAGACAGCGCCTCCCTGAGAAAAGCCTCCCACAAAAATCTTATGGGCACCGATTCCCCTGGCCTTTTCCTGATCGATCAGCGCAACAACCCGTGAACTGGCATCTTTGAGACCGTCTTCGTCGACGCGCCGTGCCATGTCCAGCCCCACGATGTCGTACCAACCTCGCATCACGACTCCCCCGTTAAGCGTGATGGGCCGTTTCGGTGCATTGGGCAACAAGAACCGCACCGCTTCGTTAGGGGGCAACTGCAACAGCCGGGGCAAATCCTGAAAATCGGTATTGTCAGCACCAAGCCCATGTAGCCAGATGACACTCCAGGCTGGATCCGATCCGGAAACCCATTCAAGCACTTGTTCAGCGCTCATTTTCACTTCCTCAGAATGATACTCATACTTTCAATTGTAACTGCCGCTTGTGTCGATAACGGCACGGGCAAATCAAATAAACAGTCAACTGTCGATCTCGCTCTGACGCCAACCAGTTTCGCTATACTCGGCGGCCTTGGTGCCGACTAGATCATTCATACACCGATGCCTCAATTACCCACCTTCCCCGACGTGCTAGCAGCGCACAAGCGTCTCGCTGGCCACGCACTGCGAACACCCACGTTATCGAGTCCTGCCATTAACCAATATCTGGATCTATCACTGTTTTTTAAATGTGAGAATTTGCAGCGTGTCGGTGCATTCAAGTTTCGGGGGGCGTGGAACGCCATGTCGCAGCTGACCGAGAGCGCACGTCAAAAAGGGGTTGTGACCCATTCATCAGGCAACCATGCTCAGGCTATTGCGCTGTGTGGAAGACTCCTCGACATCCCCACAACAATTGTCATGCCGAACAATGCCCCACGATTGAAAAGAACTGCGACTGCTGCGCACGGTGCCACAATCATCGACTACGATCCAGCCCACAAACGCCGCGAGGAAATTAGTACCAACCTCGCTGAGACCCATGGCTATACGCTGGTACCCCCATTTGATCATCCGCATGTCATCGCCGGTCAAGGGACCGCAGCACTTGAAATGTTGGAAGACCAAGACGATCTCGACCTACTTCTGGTCCCCTGTGGTGGTGGCGGATTGCTAAGCGGTTCGGCATTAAGCGCCAGACACTTGGCGCCACAGTGTCGGGTGATAGGCGTCGAGCCAATGATGGCCGACGATGCTGCTCGGTCTTTTCGCAGTGGAAAAATTGAACGCGTTAGTAATCCGAATACCATTGCAGATGGCACTCGTACCGAGTCACTCGGTAAAATCACCTTTGCGCTGATCCGTCAAAATGTTGATGACATCGTCACCGTGCCGGAAGACGCAATCAAGGAAGCAGTGCGACTGTTATTCCGTCTCGGAAAACTCGTGGTCGAACCATCAGGCGCACTGGGCTTGGCCGCCTTGCTGTCCAGTGCAGTGCCCACACACGGACGAATCGGCATTATGATCAGTGGCGGAAATATCGATGATCAATGCATGATCGAACTATTGAGGACGATGTGATGAGACCCATTCACCACATCCTGCGACAGCGCAGCCTAATTACACGAGTGCTAATTTGTATTGCGCCTATCTACAGCGGCATCGCTGCTGCAGATCAGCGCGCCATGCTGGTACACGTCGATGATTCACGCTTTGAACTGATACGTGAGGTAGAAAACGTTGTCGGTCACCTAGTTCCACGACAGGCCGGTTACGTAGCTACCCGAATTGAAGGGCCAATCGATGCCATCCACGTTGAGGTCGGTGACGAGGTGATTAAAGGGCAGAAGATCGCGACGATCGATGCTGAGATTCTCCGTATTCGTATGGCGCTTAGAGACGCCCGCGTAAGCGAAGCGAAAGCAAATCTTGCCATCCGACGCTCAGAACTTTCCCGAGTAAGGCAAGAAAAAAACCGACTGCAGAAACTAAAAAGCTCTGCCGCCACCAGCCTTGCTCAGTATGATGATGCCGTTCAGCGCGAATTGACCGCCAGCGCACGGGAGAAGGAAGCAAAAGTTCGAGTCACCATAGCGCAGTCGGAACTACAACTGGCCGCTATTAATCTTCGCTATGCGATCGTTAACGCACCCTACGACGGCGTCATCGCTGAACGACTGGCTGAAATCGGCGAATACGTTAAACAAGGTCAACGGCTACTGCGACTGGTCTCATACCGGCAACTGGAACTTGAGGCAAATGTCGGTTACAACCAAGCCATCGCCCTTGCTCCCAACACGCCAGTGCCCTTTCGCATGGAAGGTGGCGCATTACACCAAGCTACAGTACGCGCGGTTGTGCCCGAAGAAAACTCTCGGACCCGTACACGCCGCGTCCGATTCACTCTTGATCCAGACACACCTTATTCCAACTTAGCAGCTAATCAGTCCGTGATCATGACTCTGCCAGTAGGCCCTCCTCAGGAAGCAGTAACGGTACATAAGGACGCGTTAGTGCATAAAGGCGGGAAGATTCTTGTTTATGTTGTGCGAGATAACAAAGCGCTGCCACGTTCGGTCACACTGGGAATCAGCAGTGGCAGCCGTATTGCCATCACTCAGGGGCTTCAGGCCAACGAGGCCGTTATTATCCGCGGCAATGAGCGAATCAGGCCTGGTCAAGCGGTGAAAATCGCGAAACCCCCTTCATGACATTGATTCAAAACGCGATTGAGCGACCCATTGCAGTAATAGCGGGCATGCTGATGATTGTCCTGTTCGGTGTAGTGGCGTTGAAGACTATTCCTATTCAACTCGCACCAGATGTCGAGCGGCCTGTGATTACCATCACCACCCAATGGCCGGCCGCAGCGCCGGCCGAGGTCGAGCGTGAAATCCTGAACCGACAGGAAACCGTGTTTGCCGGCCTTGAGGGGCTCGTAAGTATCACCGGTCGCGCACAGCTTGGGCGGAGTCGATTGACGCTCGAGTTCTCCGTTGACACCGACATGAATAGAGCCTTGCTCCTCGTTGCCAATCGGCTCGACCGAGTTAACGGCTACCCCGATGAAGCTCAAGAGCCCATTCTCAAAACAACTGGTACCGATGACAACGCCATCGCTTGGTTCACAATTCAGCGGGTAGCGGACAATCCACGCCCTATACATGAGTACAGTGACTTTATTGACGATGTTATCAAAGAGCGCCTGGAACGAGTTCCTGGCATTGGCGAGGTCAATTATTATGGTGGCACCAAACGACAAATCCAGATCATTGTTGACCCACAGCGACTTGCCCGTTACCGATTGACGATCGGTGAAATATCTAAAGCGCTCCGCGACGCTAGCGTATCGCTTTCCGCAGGCAGCGTTGATGAAGGAAAACGTCGCTACACCGTTCGCGCTGAAGGTGAGCTCTCCTCACTGGCCAGCATTCGTGAAGTGTTGATTCGATCCATTGAGGACCCCCAAACCGGACGCTTTGGTCGTGTGTCGGTGAGTGACGTCGCCGAGGTGCGTTTCGGTTATGAGAGCCCCGTTGCAACCATCCGAGTGTTTGGTCAGCCAGCCATGGCAATGAATGCGACACGACGCCACGGCGCTAACGTGATTGAAACAATGACCCGCTTGCAAAGCGCGGTCGATGAGTTAAATGAGACTGTGATATCTGATGCCGGTCTAGTCCTACGCCAGGTTTATAACGAAACTGTTTACATTAATTCTGCCATCCGACTGGTGCAGCAAAACATCTGGGTGGGTGGATTATTAGCAGGAATCATCTTACTTCTCTTCCTGCGTTCGCTGCGTGCCACAGTCATTATCACTATTGCTATACCGGTATCGGTTATTGGGGCATTCGTCGCGATGGCGTTATTGGGTCGATCGCTTAATGTAATTTCACTTGCCGGTATCGCTTTCTCCGTTGGCATGGTCGTTGATGCCGCCATCGTCGTGCTGGAAAACATCTTTCGCCTTCGTGAGCAAGGCCAACCAATACGGAAGGCGGCTCTCGAAGGTACTAAACAGGTCTGGGGCGCCGTGTTGGTTTCAGCGTTAACCACTGTGATGGTGTTTATCCCGATTCTCACAATCGAACTCGAGGCCGGACAGTTATTTCGTGATATTGCCGTCGCGATTTCTATCGCCGTCATTCTGTCATTGCTGGTCTCGATCACTTTGATCCCGGCCCTTAGCGCACGATTGTTAAAGCCGACTCGAAAAGAGACTAGCGGAACCCCAACTCGCATCGACATCCCATTTCTTGATTCGGCCGCTCGCCTGTTTGCACAAGGCATCACGATATTTTGTCGCGTTGTTGCTGGCAGTCCCGCGGTTGCTATCGCAGTGGTTGGGTCTATCACTGCCGCGGCTGCTGTGGTGGCCTGGCTAATGCTGCCACAGCTGGAATATTTGCCTGAAGGCAATCGCAACCTACTGTTTGGTGCGGTCACACCACCCCCCGGTTATAACCTGGAGACGGTCACCCGTATTGCCACATCAATCGAAGAGGAAATTTCACCCTACTGGTCTAAGGAAGGCGACCCACCAGGCGGTGCCGACGCGGCTCCACGAATCGAACGATTTTTTTCTGTCGCTACGCCCTCCAGAACCTTCTTTGGCGCAGTCGCCGCTGACCCCACGCGCGTACGTGAACTGGAGCCCATACTGAGGGGGCCGGTATTTCGAGAGCCGGGGACTTTCGGGTTTATCAGTCAGCCTTCTATTTTTGGACGCGGTATCGGCGGTAGTCGGAAGATCGACCTCGACATTTCGGGGCCAGAACTCGAGACGATTCTTAGCGTTGCCAACCGGGCTTTTCGTCGAATCATGACAATCATGCCGCGCAAAGAAGGTCACCAATGGCGTCCAAACCCGGGACTTGAATTGGGCGCACCAGAAATTCAACTGGTGCCGAATCGGCTGCGCCTTTCTGACGCTGGCCTATCAGCAAAAGAGGTTGCCGAAGCCATCGACGTTTTCAATGATGGACGCCGGGTGCTTCAGGTCACCGTTGGTGGGAAATTGACTGACCTGGTTCTTAAAGGTAAGCAATCGGTAGATGCTACTCAGAATATTGGGGAGCTACCGGTGGTGCTACCAACCGGCCATGTCATCCCAGTCAAAGCCCTGACTCAGATTGCCCTGACAGCCGGCCCGACCCAAATTCGGCATCGTGAGCGTCTACGCACAATCACTCTCGATATTCGACCAGCACCCGGTATACCACTCGAAGCCGCGATCACCCGGCTGCGCGAAGAGGTCATTAAACCACTGCGCACCGAAGGTCTGCCACCACAGATAAAAATGCGGCTAACGGGGACCGCCGACAAACTCATTGAAACAAGAGACGCGCTGGGCCTCAATATGTTACTGGCGCTGGCTATCGTTTACCTGGTAATGGCCGTGTTGTTCGAGAGTTTTATCTATCCCTTGATCATCATGCTGTCAGTTCCCGTTGCCGCCGTCGGCGGCATCGGTGGTCTGGCGGCACTCAATCTGGTGACATACCAGGCACTGGATATGCTGACCATGCTCGGCTTCGTAATCTTGATAGGCATTGTGGTAAACAACGCCATTTTATTGGTCCACCAGACTTTGTTTCACTTTCGCACAGAAAACACCACCGCCAGTGAAGCGATTGTCCGCGCCACACAAAACCGGATTCGACCAATCTTTATGTCGACCTTAACAAGCGTCTTCGGAATGCTTCCTCTGGTGTTATTCCCGGGGGCCGGATCAGAACTTTACCGAGGTCTTGGATCGGTCATCATCGGTGGATTAATGTTGTCTGCCATCATCACACTGCTAATCATTCCGCCGATGATGGCCATCATCGTGGCACCGCTGGAAGCTCGCCGTGCCACGCGTTCAAGCAGTCAGTAACCTCACCTACAGTGGTTAATGGTTAGTCGTTGGGTTAGTCCTTGGGCTCAGACGCGTCGAGCGGTATCTTCACCGTCATTGAGGCCGAATCGTGTTGCGGGTTCTTCATCTCGCTGAACAATGCTTCGAATGCTGACGGCCGCAACCCGCCTACCCACCAAGCAATAAGAACCGCGATGACAATGCACACACCGATAAGCACTGAACGTCTACGGTACGCTCGATCACGTATTTTGGCATCGCTCGGAATGCGCTTGCGTCGACTTTTCAATACCGATCCATCCATCACAGGAACAACCGACCCAAGATCTCCAGGAGTGGAGTGAGGATCCCCCGTATTAGCGACGACAGTATCTTCTGCGACTCCAAGTAGCCGCGCATACGCGGTGAGATAACCCCGAACAAATGTCCATTCCGGCAAAGACGAATAATCACCGGCCTCGAGCGCCTCAATAATTTCACTCGAAAGATTAAGGTTAGCCGCAACATCCTCGATAGACCAGTGTTGCTCAAGACGCGACTTCTGTAACTTTGCACCCGCGTCAACAGGCCCACCAAGGTTAATTTGATCTGTTTGCCGAGCGCTGCTCACCATCACAATTTAACCAGGCATCTAAGACGGAACCACTATATCACTCAGTCGACACGACTGCTTTAAACGTCATTAGCCTACCGTGTAGGCGCCCGTGCTGTAGGCTCCAGTCGCGACCGCGATCAGACTGCCTTCGTCGTTGTGTAACTCCATTCGCGTGACCGCCACCTTGCGACCAACTCGCAACACCGCTCCAGTTGCGACAAACACCTCACCCAGACCAGGGCGCAGAAAATCGACGCGCATGTCGATCGTGCCAAGTCTGGAAAAAAGCGCAATCTCCTCGTCGGTCAGGCGTGATTTTCTGCGCGGACACAAATTGACAAACGCCACCAATCCCCCAACGACGTCAAGAGCGCTAAAAATTACTCCCCCGTGCAAAGTGCCACGAATAAAGTTACCGACCAGTTTATCTTTCATCCGAAATGACACTTTAACTTGCGCTTCATCATCAATATCAACCCGAAGATCGAGTACCCTATTAAAGGGCACCTGTTTCTCGAACACTTCGGCGACGAAGGCAAGCGTCTCATCTGATTCTTTCTTCTTCTTGGTCATCTATAATCACAGCACACAGTGTCAGACGCGTGAAGATAGCACGGCTTCAGCACTTGCGTTGGTTAACCGAATAGCACGGCGAGGTATAAAAACTGGCAAGCAACCTGGAGGCGGGATAAACTTACCCGCCGCAGATCAAGTCTGAATAGCTTGCTATGTTTTGGGGGCGGTAGCTCAGATGGGAGAGCGTCGCGTTCGCAATGCGAAGGTCGGGAGTTCGATCCTCCTCCGCTCCACCACATTACTGCATCAGCTTCAAAGACCTACAGCGGTCAGTACAGGCCCATCTGGCAGGAACTCCTCGCACCGACACCACTCACGCGAGCCCTTGACATAAAAGAAAAATCAAACAGTGCAGCCTGTTGTCGGCACTGGGCCACCTCAGTGACTGGATTGCCGGGATCGTCTCGCCACTTATCTAATGACCACATTAGATCGATAACTCTAGTTAGACGAGGGTAGCTGCCGTGCGCACCAACATGGCCGCACCGACCAGCAACAGAGCAAAGGCGATAAATCGCTTTAACGCAACACGAGATACCCGGTGAGCAATGCGAGCGCCCACCACTACACCCAACACGAGTAGTGTGGCGATACCGATGCCGATAAGCCACTCAATGCGACCAAACATCAGGTTGCCAGTCGTCGCTAACAATGCAATCGGAATCTGGATAACCTGACTTAAGCCAACTGCGGTGAGGATGGGCACTTGCATCCAGATCAGTATCGGAATCAGGACAAGGGGTCCACCCGTACCGGTGACAGAGGAACCAAAACCTGTGACTAAACCGATGACAGTCAAGGACATCGGCTTCAGATTGACTACTGACTCCACGGTACCCGACGGCCTACGCAGTGCTTGCACGCCGGATAACAGGACCAGCAAACCGATGACACCTTCCAGTATCACACCGGGTGTCACCCAGGTGGTAACTGCGCCGAGATAGGCCCCTGGCATACCACCCAGGCAAAGCCACAATGCCATTGACCAATGGATGGAATTCTGGCGAGCATACTCAAGAGCACCGACGGCACCACTAAATAAGTAGGTAAACATTGCTGTAGCAATCGCTACGTGAATGCCTAAACCCAGCATGTAGGTAAGCGTTGGTACCAATAAAACGCCACCGATACCAATAGCCCCGATCAAGATGCCGACGATTGCCGCAACTAGCGTTGTGAGAATCAATGTGAAGGTCGTCAACACAAGTTAGTTCAAGTCTCGAAATCGGTGTAGATGAAAAGGCGTTAACACTGTAGCTCCAACCAGTCCGGGAACCTACCTAACTGCTCCCCGCGGCGGATAATAATGACGCATATCCAGGCTTACCCAACTGGTTCGGTCACCTTGTCGTGTGGGCGACCCAGGCTAACCAAGATGAATCGATCAATCAGGGAGAACTACGATGTTTACTTACTGTAGTTAAAACTAGAGCCTGGCGGGCCTGGGCGATTATCGCTACTGTTTGGCCTGAATGCTTTTGATAAGGGGAAATGGCTGCGTCGTATTGGAATCGAAAGAAAGATAGATACAGTTATAGAAATGTGTAAATTAATAGGTCTGGCCTATCGCGACTTTACCTAATCCGGCCACTCCTTTTCCCCGATCTTTCGAGACCACATCGCTTTCTTGCTGAGCGCAATATCACCCCAGCATTGGCAGTTTGTATAATGCTTTAACTTAATCGCTTGATTGCTCACATCTATCACTACAAAAACTATGATATCTCGTAACCTGCAGTTTACCCTGCAAATGGTGCCGACACGGGGCTACTCCAAGCCATTTCAGGCACATACGTAGCGGGTCGATGCGAGTAAGGGCTCGGCTTGAAGTAACTGCTATTTCCGTCTTTGGTTTCACGATCCGAAGGCCGGGCACTCGATCCTCCCTTGTGCCACGATTTCTCAACCGTTACATCGAGTGGTGGTATCGCGCCTTAATGATCTCCAGCACTTCATCAGGATCGCGCCGCCACCAGTTGTCCTGAGAGAAGATTTCAACCTCCCGGTGACCGCTATAACCGGCATCCTCTACAAGGGCGCGAATCCTGGGAATATCGATTACACCGTCCCCTGGCATACCCCGGTCAAGGCGCAGATCCCTGGTATCAACCAACCAATCCGCCACATGGAAAGCGCAGATGGCTTGACCCGCACGGGCAATTTCTTGGGAAAGATCCGGGTCCCACCACACATTGTAGGTATCGACTACGATACCTACGACATCGGGCGCCTCGAGCTGATCACTCCAATCATTGGCCGCTTTCATCGTGCTCAGCACAGAACGACTGGCACAGACCATCGGATGAAGCGGCTCAAGCCCTAACACCACACCGGCCGCACGAGCCTCCGGTATCAATAGCGACAATCCTTCAAGCGCACGTTCACGAGCGGCGTCAATATCCTTAACACCCACTGCAAGACCACCTGCTAGGAACACAACGCATTGCGCATTGATCTTGGCAGCCTCTTCGATAATACGACGATTGTCATCTAGCGACTGCTCAAAAACAACAGGATCAGGATCTGAGAGCAAGCCACCAACGCAATAACCGGTGACTGTCATATTGTGATCGCGCAATAGCCGCGCACCTTGCTTGACACCACATTCGTGCAGCTTATCCCGCCAAACCGAAACACCATGGATGGCGTGGCGTGCCAGGAGTGGCACCATCTCAGCCAGCGAACATTGCTCCCGGAGCGTGGCCTGGTTTACCGACAGTTGTGGGTAATCGGACATTCTGTGCGGGATGAATTAAGTCTTACGATGCTCCATCATCGATGCCGGTCGATTGATGTAATCCAGCAGCCTTCGCCATTTCTTTCCACATGACGGAAAAATCCTTTCGACCCAAACCGGCCGCTCGGCCGCTTTGGTAAACCTGTCGGACCAATCCGCTGACAGGCACCGGCATACCCACATCATTAGCAAGACCCAGTGCCAGACCCAAGTCCTTGTACATAAGATCCAACATAAAACCAGGTTCATACTGATTCTTCAATACGGTATTAGGGAAATGCTTCAGCAATGGCCAGGTAGCACCACTACTGGCGCTAACAACGTTGACCATGGTTTCCATCGACAACCCGGCTTTAAGTCCGGTCAGAAAAGCTTCTGAGGTGGCAATCATCGAAATACCGGTAATCATGTTATTAACCAGCTTAACCTTGCCCCCCATACCCACCTCATCGCCCGCATGAATCACATTACCTCCCATCACAGCCAACACGTCTCGGCAACGATCGAGTGTCGCTTTGGGACCACCGATCATAATAGTCAGCGTCCCGTTGATCGCGCCCACTTCTCCTCCACTGACCGGCGCATCGATCATCTGACCGCCGCCGGAAGCGACCTCACGCGCCAAGCGATTCGACACGAGCGGATCAATAGTGCTCATATCAACAATAAGATGTTCGGCGTTAATCGCAGACAACACTCCACCTTCGCCGCAAACAACATGTTCAACCTCAGCAGAGCCGGGCAACATGGTAATCACGGTGTGGCAACGACCCGCCACCTCCGCTGCGCTGTCCGCTCTCACAGCACCTTGGCTAACCAATTCATCCACAGCTGCTGAGTTCAAGTCCAATACGGTGAGTTCATATCCCGCCTTCAGCAGATTTTTCGCCATCGGCTTACCCATCATGCCAACACCAATAAATCCAAGCTTTTCCATTGCCGCTCTCCTGTCCTTTGTCCTTATGTTCTTGGTTCAAGAACCACACCAACTGGTTAATCTGCGGGTGCAGGTACGGATGCGGGTCCGACGCTGACCCATTCACTGTTAGCCGTCGCTAATCCATACTGGCGTTATGTCAGGCTGCCGTCCAGCCGCCGTCAACCATCAACGCCGAACCGGTGACCAGGCGCGAGGCATCAGAGGCAAGATAAACCACTGCGCCCATCAGATCTTCGACCTGGCCGATTCGGCCCAGCGCGATTTTTGACAGCACCCAAGCCTTGAAGTCCTTATCTTCGAGCATTGGCCGTGCCAGTGGCGTTTCGATAAAGGTTGGGCATAGCGTATTGACTCGTATGCCGGATTCACCCAATTCCCAAGCGAGCGCCCGGGTGAAACCTTCCAATGCGTGCTTACTTGCGCAGTAAACAGTACGCGTTGGCGCACCCACATGGCCCATCTGCGACGACACGTTGATAATAGACCCTTCTTCGCCCGCACTGACTAATGCGCTGGCAACCGCACTGGCAACAAAATACGCTGCACGAACGTTGAGATTCATGATAGCGTCAAAGTCGGCTTCGTCATAACCGATACACGGTGCCGGCCGATTGGTTCCAGCATTATTAACCAGCACATGAAACGGACCCGACTCACGCACCAGTGATTCAACCGCCTGGCGATCTGTGACATCCATCGGCGCCGCATGAGCCTGGCCACCCTGTTGAATCATGGCGGCAGCGGCAGCGGCAATTTCCGTCTCGGTCCGTGCCACTAAAAACACCTCAGCGCCCGCATCAGCCAATGCCGCTGCGGCCGCCAAACCAATGCCGCGCCCAGCACCTGTCACCAAGGCCCGTTTGCCATCTAGTCGAAACGACGGTGTACGTGGTAGTTCCACAATACTCTCCTTTTAACGATCAATCGCCGCGTAGGACGGTACATTGCGACCGCCATAGCGGCGCACTCGAATATTCGCCTGTTCACCATGCCCGGCGAAACCCTCGATCGCGCACAGGCGCGAACACACCTCACCGATTCGAGTCGAGGCCTCATCAGTCAGCACCCGTTGGTAAGTACAAGTCTTCATGAATTTTCCAACCCATAGACCACCGGTATAACGCGCAGCCCGTTTGGTTGGCAGAGTATGGTTGGTACCGATCACTTTATCGCCGTATGCCACATTCGTCCGTGGCCCTAGAAATAAAGCACCGTAGTTCGTTAAGTGCTCGAGGAAGTAATCCGGATCACGCGTCATCACCTGCACATGCTCAAATGCCATGCGGTTGGCCTGTTCCAGCATCTCATCGCGGCCCTCACACACAATCACCTGGCCATAGTTTTCCCATGATTCTCTCGCAATCTCTGCCGTTGGCAGGGTTTCCAGCTGTCGATCGATTTCTGCCAACGTGTCTCTTGCCAGCGACTCCGAATCAGTGATCAACACGGCCGGCGACGTGGGACCATGCTCAGCTTGCCCCAGTAAATCGACTGCACAGAGCTCCCCATCGACCGAACTGTCTGCCACCACCAGCGTCTCGGTAGGACCAGCGAAAAGATCGATCCCTACTCGTCCGAACAATTGGCGTTTCGCCTCTGCCACAAACATGTTGCCGGGTCCAACCAGCATATCCACCGGATCGATGGTCTCGGTACCCAACGCCATTGCAGCCACTGCCTGTATACCACCTAGCACTAGGATTTCGTCTGCACCACCAAAATGCATTGCCGCGACGATCGCCGGATGCGGTCCACCATCATGCGGTGGCGCCGTGGCGACAATACGTTTCACGCCAGCCACTTTCGCAGTGACAACGCTCATATGCGCTGAGGCCACCATGGGGTATTTTCCACCAGGGACATAACAGCCAACAGCGCTCACTGGAATATTGCGATGACCCAACACCACGCCAGGCAACGTCTCTACTTCAAGATCCGTCAGACAAGCCTTTTGCTTTTCGGCAAAATTACGCACCTGAGCTTGAGCGAAATGAATATCGCGCAGATCATTTTCGGTCACGCGCTCAATTGCCGCAGCAATCTCACCGTCACTCAAGCGAAAAGAAGCAGGTGACCACTGATCAAATCGTTCGGACAGCGCTTGCACGGCTTGATCACCATGTTCTTCGATATCTGCCAAAATCTTCTCTACCGTTGACCGAACTTTGGCATCAGCTTCCGCTACTTCATCGGCCGCTTTTCCCTCTTTCAAATAACGCACTATTTTTCCTCCGTTGATCAGGATCTCTACACTACACGCCGCGAGTGTACCGCGCCCCGATAGCTGATCAACCTACTACCACCCCGCCATAAGAGACTGCATAATGACTATGTATCCGAGCATTAGACTTCGTTGCAACGAGTCGAAAACTTCAACTAGGGGAGATAACCATTCGGCATTGCCCAAGTACAATGGCCCTACCCGCACCACACCGGTTAACACCAGAAGGCTTGATATACTGAGGCGGTGTCGTAATATTCACTGTAGGCCCCCGTAGCTCAGTTAGGATAGAGCAATCGCCTCCTTTGTCATGAAACAAGGGCACGAGAGTTGGAAACGCTCTGCGTGAATCTGCTCAAACTCGGTGAAGCCTCAGCACCGTTGGTGGTGGTAATACCGAGCCAAGCCCGTGGCAACGGGAAGGTGTAGAGACTTGACGGGCAGCACCTAAAAGCCTCACAGCTCATGGTGAAGATAAAGTCCAGACCACAAACAGCACGACTGGCAGTGAAAACTGTAGTGGTACGAAGCGATAGGTCGCAAGTTCGAATCTTGCCGGGGGCGCCAGATGACACTCATCACTAAGACTGAAACGGATCTCCAAACTGCTGGATTGGCCCGCCGACTGGCGGCGATTACCTATGACATGCTGCTGTTAACGGGCGTGCTTTTTGTCCTAGCCGTACCCATGCCGTTGATTGACGAGGCAACCCGCGCAACCTGGTGGGTGCAATTAAGCATTCAACTTACAGTGCTGGGATTCAGCTTTTTTTTCTTCGGTTGGTTCTGGACACAAAATGGCCAAACGCTCGGCATGCGTGCGTGGCGTATGACCATCCAATGCAACGACGGAAAGCCCGTGATGTGGCGTGCAGCCTTTATTCGGTATTTTGTAGCGCTGTTATCGTGGCTACCTGTCGGACTGATTGCGTGTTGGGTTCTGATCGAGATTGGTCACATTGACAACAGCAACTATGCATTTCTGTTCCTGATTTTTATAGTCCCTGTACCGGTGGCCATTGCATTACGCTGGCACGATCGATTATCTCAAACCCGCATGATCGTAGTGCCAAAGCCGGCCCGCCACAATTAACACGCCCTCTCGCCACGCTTAACCCCAATGATTCGCCGCTACACATTGACCCGCCGCCTGTATCGCCACTTCGATTACCGCCAAGCCATGGCAATCATCCTCACATTGGTGATCGCAACACACACCAACAGCATCTTAGCAACTCAACCATCTGTTGACGCCTGGGAGCACGGGGTACCCGTCACGACATCCCAGTTTATGGCGGTGATTGCACATCCAAAGGCAGCACGAGTAGCCAGACACATCTTAGCTCAGAGAGGCAGCGCCATGGACGCTGCGGTGGCAGCACAATTGGTCCTAAATCTCGTCGAACCACAGTCCTCCGGCATCGGTGGTGGGGCCTTTCTTCTGTACTGGAATGCATCTGAAAAAAAGCTATATGCATTCGACGGACGAGAAACCGCTCCGGCCACCGCTACACCAAACCATTTTCTGCATAAAGATGGAACGCCGCTTGGCTGGTGGGAAGCCGTCATCGGCGGTCATGCGGTTGGTGTACCCGGCACTTTGCACCTATTACACACAGCACATCGTCGATTCGGTCGCATACCGTGGGCCGATTTATTTCCGCCTGCCGTGCAACTGGCGGAAGATGGGTTTCGCATCTCACCGCGTCTGGCAACATCAATCGAGCATGCCAAAGAGCGTGGGCTCACCGCCTTTGATACTTCTCGACGGTACTTCTTTACTTCTGCAGGCAGCCCTCGACCCGCGGGTAGCCTACTGCGCAACCCCGCCTTTGCTCGAACTCTGCGTCAACTCGCCAAACAAGGCATTGACGCGTTCTATCACGGTGACATCGGTCGTGCGGTGGTAGACGCGGTACGCAATGCCCCACGCAATCCAGGATCTCTGACACGTGCCGACCTCGCCCGTTACCGCACCATGGAAAGGACGCCGGTTTGTATCGATTACCGCCAACACCGTGTGTGTGGTATGGGCCCACCCAGTTCGGGCGGTCTCACGGTTGGACAAATTCTTGGAATCCTGTCTCCATTCAATCTGGCACAGATTGGCTATGGGGAGAAAAGTCTCCATTTGTTTGCTGAGGCTGCGAAACTCGCTTATGCGGACCGCGATCTCTATATAGCGGACCACGACTTCTCCCCCGTTCCCGTCGCTGGTCTTCTGAACTCCAGCTACTTGGATCAACGTGCTGACCTAATAAAAGCCAACGCTGTTCTAAAGAAAGCCTCCGCTGGGCATCCTCCTGGCGCTGTGCTGGGTCACCTCATTCCTGGCCAGCAGTTGGATCGGGCGGGGACAAGTCACCTGAGTATTATCGATACGTATGGCAATGTGTTATCGATGACGACCACGATTGAGACTGGATTTGGCAGTCGACTCATGGTCGGAGTGTTTCTCCTCAACAATGAACTAACGGATTTCTCGTTCCAACCGCAGCGAAACGGTCGCCTCGTCGCTAACCGTGTCCAGGGGGGCAAACGTCCACGCAGTTCAATGGCACCAACCATTGTGTTTGATCATATGGGGCAGCCCGTCATATCGATCGGCTCACCAGGCGGTAGCCGCATCATTAATTATGTTGCACAGGCAGTCATTGGACTGATTGACTGGAAACTTAATCCACAACAAGTCGCCAGTCAGCCCCATGTTGTCAATCGTAACGGAACGACAGAAATCGAATCCAGCGAAACCGCTGCTGCCCTTTCAAGCGTATTACGTGGCCTCGGTCACGACACTAAAATTCGAACGCTGGAAAGTGGACTCAACATCATCAAGCGGCGCAAGAACGGCATGCTGGAAGGCGGAACCGACCCCCGACGCGAAGGTCAAGCCGTGGGAGGCTAAATCCAATTGAATATTCACGGCTCCCGCGCCAGAAACGTCTTAGTTCAGACTGTCAACAATCTCTTCGTGATAAGCACAATCATCAAAGCGACACATTTCCTGCAGCCCCGTGGGGCTGGTGATATTGATTTCCATCAACATGCCGCCAATGATATCAATACCAGCGAAAACAACGCCCGCGTTGCAAAGATCATCTTTCAGTGTGGTACAAATCTCCCGATCACGATCGGTGATTTCTGACGCCAGTGCAGTACCGCCCTGATCAAGGTTATTGAGTTCCTCACCTTCGGCATGCAGCCGCAACACGGCTCCCAGTGGTTGTCCATTTAACAGAAGAATTCGCTTGTCACCCTCGGTCGCCGCGTCGAGATATTTCTGGGCAATCACCCAGTGACTACCGCTGACCGTGATCGACTGAATGATGTCCATCAATCCAGTCTCCCCAGGTTCAACAAAAATAATACCTTTGCCACCATGGCCATCGATCGGTTTCAAAACCGTTCGGGCATTTGTTTCAACAAATTCTCTGATGATCTCTTTGTCGCGACTCACCACCGTGGTGGGCGTTAGTGTCGGATAAGCAAGCGCCGCCAGCTTCTCATTCCAATCACGAATCGATGAAGGTCGGTTCACTACTTTGACATTGGCGGGCAATAAATCGAGCAACAAGGTGGTATAGATATACGTTCTGTCAACCGGCGGATCCGTTCTGATCCAAACAACATCTAAATCATCAAGGGCAGTATCGATCTTTGATTTGATAGTAAAAGGCTCTTTTACATCGGGGTGGACACGCACCTCCTGCAACGGCGCCCGAACCTGTCTTCCTACGGTGTAAAGATCGGACTGATCCAGATAGTAGACCGTATGCCCTCGACTCTCGGCTGCGAGCATCAGGAAATAAGTGGTGTCCTTATACGCCTTAACCCCGCCCAGCGGATCCATGATGAAACCATGCTTCACGACTCCAGCATACCTTCCCGAGCGACTCAGAACTAGTGGGTTTTGCGGCGCCGACGGCGCGGGCGACTCACAGCAACAGGCGCCACCCCTTCACAGTAGGCTCGCGTCCCAAGAGTCACTGGACCCAAACGTTTGATCACACCATCAATCTCTGGGGGAGTCCTTGGTACATGATCGATCAGTGCCTCGTTCATCGCGGCCAAGTGTTCGGGCGTGGTGCCACAACACCCACCGATGATTCGCACGCCAATGTCCCTTGATAGGCGGGCATACTCTGACATCAGTTCCGGTGTGCCGCTGTAATGAATCTCACCGTCAACGAACTGCGGAATGCCACAGTTCCCTTTCGCCACCAGAATCTCGTTCCGCGTTACCTGATCACGCATCGCCATCAACGCACCGACAAGGTCGGCCGCGCCGATACCGCAATTAGCACCAAACGCTACCAGGCCCGGAACTAACTCACGATAGAGGTCCACCAACTGTTGCGGAGAAACGCCCATCATGGTGCTGCCATTGGTATCAAAAGTCATCGTCGCCACGACCGGCAAGCCGGTGTGAGCCGCAGCTAGCGCTGCCGCGCGCATCTCCTCAGTCGAGGACATGGTTTCGAGCCACAGAACATCGGCACCACCGGCTGCGAGCGCTATTGCCTGCTCTTTGAACGCAAGTTCTGCGTCACTGACATCGAGTAGGCCAACAGGTTTCAGTATTTCCCCGGTCGGCCCGATCGAACCGGCCACCACGACAGGTCGACCCGCACGCTCCGCAACGCCCTTGGCAATAGCGGCTGCCGCACGGTTTAACTCGGCCACGCGATCATCAGCCTGGTGCAACTTGAGACGATAACTCGAGCCACCGAAACTATTGGTCAATATGATGTCGGCACCCGCATCGATGAACGCCTGGTGCAGTCCGGAAACCCGCGATGGGTGCGTGACATTCCATAACTCGGGCGCTTCGCCCGACTGTAATCCCAGTGAAAAATAATTGGTCCCCGTCGCACCATCACAAAGCAGCCACGCCCGATCCGACAACAGTTTAGTCAGCGAATTGAGCGCCATCAGTTCCCCTCTGTCAGACGGGGTAATGGTAGCCACACATTCTTGATATGTCGTTTAGGCACTACGACCCCGAGTTAGCGAACGCTAGAGCGAGGATAAAACGCGGCCGCGCTTTAGCGAATTTTTTAAGCGCCCGCAAGCTGAGAATCAAATCGGCGCTACACCACCTACCCTATGACGAATACCTGTGTCTGTCAAATATGTTGTCGGCAAACAACGAAGCGGCAACTGATTACAAAAGATGCGCTAATGGGCTTGAAGGGTCTACTCCCTTCATGAACGGAACTCGGCGATCACGGTCAGTAATCTGGTAAACGGTACCGAGCCAATTATTGAACACCGCCTTCCCCGTATCGCGCCAGGTGTTGTCGACCAGTGTTGAGAGAATCTTTTCAGGAAATTCTTCGATCAATGTTTGCAACGTTTCCGGTGCCGTTGCCCGCAGTCGGTACGCTTCGAGGAGTTCGCTCGCCTCATTCGAGAAATAACCTACAGGAAATGGGGGGTACTCGGTAATGTCCCCAGTCAGAAAGCGAACCACTTCTCGTTTGTATTCCTTTAAAAGACTCACCGCATCGTATTCAGGGTGCCCCTGAAAATAAACAAATCGAAATCCATCAGCACTCGTTGCAAGATGCACTCCAGCCCGGTCACTTTCGATCAACACTCGCAGGCCCGCCGCCCTCATGTCGCTTGAGTAAATTTCGTTGAATCGCGAATGAGGAACATCAAATCGAGTGTTGACATCGCGAACCAACGGATGAGTACGATCCACCGGTCGATGGGAGAAAACACCCCAACGCTTAAATCCTAGTGGCTCACGATCAAGCCCATGAAAAATCTTGAGTGCCGCATGGGTTGCAAGACAGGCACACAATGTTGAAGTGACGTGTTCACTCGCCCAATCCAAAACCTGACCCAGCGGGTCCCAGAATGATTCATCCTCCAGCCGCGAAGAAATCGGATTCGCACCGGAGATGATCAATGCATCCAGTCCTTTTTCTTGCAACGCATCAAATTCAAAATAGTATTGATCAATATGCCTGCGTGCCCCATCACCTCGAGGGATCACGGCCGGAGAGAATGGGTAGATATAAAACTGCGCAATACGATTACAACTATCGACAAGTCGTAAAAATTGTCGCTCGGTCGGCTCTAGCGCGGCGTCCGGCATCATGTTGAGGAACCCGATATGTAACTCACGGATATCCTGCTCCTGCGCTCGATTTTTCTCCAGCACCTCCATCCCCTCTTCTCGCAGACGGCGGTAACTTGGAAGACCCGTGTTATCAACCAGCGGCATGTTGCTGCCCCAAAATTAGCTCAGCGACGGTCGAGTGCAGCCGATACGATTTCCAAGAACTCGTCTTCGCTTCGTATGGCCATGATCTCATCAGCATCAATAGTGACGCCGTACTCATCTGCAATGCGCCGGTAGAGCGGTTCCCGATGCGCGATAAGTCTGGGAATAATCCAACGGAAAAAATCATCCGGATTAATAACATCAATCGATGGAGTACTGGTATCCAACAAATACTGTGGTAATTGCTGGTCAAAAAAATCATTCCGATAGTACATTGGTTTGGGTCTGGCCAGCGATCGTTCGATGATTTCCTGACGCAACTGTGTTGATGGCTGCAGATAAATAATCAGCGTATCTTCCGCCAATTTTTTCATCAAGCCATCTTCATTGAGTTCACAAAGGCTACCGCCAGCGTCGTTAATAAAGTTTGGGTAGCCGTAAGTCTCTCGCGCCCGCTCGATAAAGTCGGGCACATCAAACATGGCGGATATTTCCGCCCGACGATGCAATTCCTGGCGGCGTTTGAATTCGTCAAGTCGAAGACCTCCATTCTCACCAGCCCCTATCATTCCGAGAAACTTTGACACCAGATCAAGATTATCAACAGTAATGTTGTGGTCAATAGAAATCTCGTCGGCACACAGGAGATCCTGCAGCATCGGATCCTTCATCGCCTGACGCTTGACAACATCGAGAATCGGCTCCGCAAGGTAGCGTGTTCCAATACGATAATCACCCGAATAATGAAACCAGGCGGCCTTCGGTAATCGATTAGCGAGAGTGGTCTTACCCACGCCTGACATACCCAACAAGGTAATCGCCTTATTGGTTTGGGCGGCAAATGCCTGACCAGTCATGTCTCGTTGGTGGTTCATAGCAATCGTGTCCCTATACGGGAGTAACAATGGCACACTTTAACGACGTGTCTCTTCGATAACGCTGGCGGTTGCCGTAGCCAAGATTCTAATATCATTACCCAAAGTCACCAGATCAAATCCTAGAGCTATCATTGTTTTAGCATACGACGGTGCTAGACAATGAATTCCCGCGCGTAATCCTGCATCCTTTGCAGTCGTCAAGATACGTTCAATCGCTGCAACAACCTCTGGCTCGTCTTGGTCAAGTTTGGGCGTATAACCCATCGACAAACTCAAGTCGCTGGGCCCGATATAGACCCCGGTTAATCCAGGAGTCATAACGATCGCATTCAAATTGTCCAACGCTCGAGTGGTCTCAATCATGGCCAAGGTGACGATCTGTCGATTGGCGTCGTTGGCATAATTCGCCCCGTGTTCGAAGACCGCACGCGTTGGTCCAAAACTGCGCTCACCATCTGGTGCATAACGCGCATACCGAACGAATGCCTCTGCTTCTTCCGGCGTATTGATCATGGGGCAAATCAGACCGACCGCCCCGGCATCGAGCAACTTGCCGACAATGCCTGGCTCCAGCCACGGCACGCGCGCGAACGGAGTCGAATCACCGATCGAAATGGCCTGCAGCAGGCTAAGCGCAGACTGGTAATCATTCAAGCCATGCTGTAGGTCGACTGTCAAAGAATCGAATCCAGCGCGGGCGTTAATCTCGGCGGTAACGGTACTTGGAATAGAAAGCCAACCGTTGACGACGGCCTTGTCTTCTGCCCATAGTTCCCTGACTTTATTTTTCAACCCCACACCTCCCTATAATATTGACGCGATCGACCTCGGTTTCTGATGAACGAAATGGATTATTTGCGTTTAACTTCACAGCTGATTCAATGAATACCAATAACCCAAAGCCTTCGGCGATCAATGGTGATACGCGTCTGTTTTTCATTATCGGAGATCCAATTTCACAAGTCGGATCGCCCCTGCTATTTAACTCACTGTTCCAACAGCATCAGATCGCGGCGGCGATGTTACCATGCCACGTGTTACCAGCCGACCTGAGCGTGGTTATTAAAGGTCTTCGCCGGCAACAGAACCTAGGTGGAATTATCGTTACGGTGCCACATAAAACCCGGGTTCTGCGTCTGATCGATTCGCTAACACCTGAGGCCCTGGCGACCGGTGCGATCAACGCCATTCGACGAAATGCAGACGGCTCACTGTACGGCGCCAACTTTGACGGCCAGGCTTGTGTACGAACTTTTCAACAACTCGGCACTGATCTTCGCAACCAATCAGTACTCATCATTGGCGCAGGCGGAGCCGGCAGAGCTGTGGCAGATGCCTGTCTTCGTGAAGGAGCCAGCTACTTACGACTAGTGGAAAAAAGACGGTCGCGGGCTATCCGCCTAGTGCGGGAGCTTAAAGCACGCTTTTCCCACGCTATCATCGATGTGGGTGACCACAACCCCGGAGGATTTACTCGAGTAGTTAATTGTTCTCCGAGCGGCATGACGACAGCGGATGCAATGCCAATCGATATAGATCAACTGGACCCTGGCACTGCTGTTGTAGACCTCGTTTTGAAACCAGTGAACCCACCCTTGTTAAAGGCTGCACAGGAAATGGGTTGCCAAACCGCTAACGGAAACACTGTTCTCGCTGCACAGGTAGATTTAATCGCAGATTTCTTCCTTATTGCGCGTGGGTAAATAACCAACGCCATCTGATAACAACCAGTTGCTACGCACTCGACAAACCTCTATAACGCTGTTGACAGTGCATGGCATCGATAGACTGCAACCTCATAGGAAACGATCATGAAAAAACTAAACGGCGTTTGCGTCCCGGTATCTAGCGTCTTTGATGGGACGGGAGAAACGATTGACCCTGGGAAGATGAAGGCCCATGTGGATCGCATGCTCGACGCGGGAGTACACATCGTTCTTGCCAATGGGGGTACAGGAGAATTTCCCTATCTGCGGTGGAATGAGAGAAAAGAACTCGCCGAACTGATCGGTAATCATGTGGCAGGTCGCGCCGCTTACATGGTTCAGACTTCAGCTGTTACGAAACCATCGAAATGACTCAACACGCAAAGGACATCGGCGCAGACGCTGTCATGGTGCTTCCCCCTTATTTTGAGGGTCCGAACATGGATGGGGTCTATGATCATTTTGAAAAGGTGGCAAGCGCGGTCGATATTCCGATCATGGTCTACAACATCCCCCAATGCTCAAATATCGATATCACACCTGACTTTTTTAAGCGACTTCTCGAAATTGACAATATCGAATACATCAAGGACAGCACTGGCGACATTGTCCGCATTCAGGAACTGTTGACGACTGGCGGTACCGTCTTCAATGGTGGCGACCCCATTACGTTCCAATCACTACTCGCGGGCTGTCCAGGTTGCGTGTGGGGCGCGGTTAACGCGATACCCCATGAAGCCGTAGAACTGTTTAATTTACAGGAAAATTGGCCGAAGCCAATGCACTGTGGCAACGCATTCTTCCGTCACAACTCTTCCTGTGGAGTCATCCTTACAATCCAGCGGTGAAAGCGGCTACCCAGATGATGGGACACGATATCGGACAATGCCGACTGCCACAGCAACCATTAACTGATAGCGAAGCATCAGCACTTGTCTCATCGCTGGCACCGCTACTCAATGTCGACGCTAATCGGAAAAACGTCGCCTAGTGAGTCCTCCGCATTCCACTGCGCATCAGAAAAACGACCAAAACTCATGAACATCAAACCTCTAGATGCTCACTTCGGCGCAGAAGTTCTAGGTGTTGATCTCGGCCAGGATCTCGATCACACGATGATGCAACAATTGACAAAGGCACTGTATAGCCACCGGGTCATTGTAATACGTGATCAACATCTGGACGAACATGACTATCTGACATTTGGACGGGCTTGGGGCCAACCGATCCCCCATGTGTTGGATCATTTGCGTATGCCAGAATTCCCGGAAATGATGACCGTTGGGAACACCGACAAAAAAGATCAGAACGAAGCGGTAAGAAACGGCACCGTCCTTTGGCATACAGACCAGTCTTACGAGGCGGTTCCTGCAAGCGTCACTATGCTGTACTCGATTAAAACCCCAGCGACCGGCGGTGAGACCCAAATCTGTAACATGGTGGCCGCCTATCAGGATCTTGACGCAAGAATGAAGGAGAAACTAGACGCCTTACAAGTGGCGCATCAGTACGGTCGAGGGAAGTTAAGAGCATCCGAGTATGCCGCCAGCCCGATCACCACCAAGCATCAACATGACCAGCTACCGACATTCTTCCACCCGCTGGTGATGCAACATCACGTGACTGGAGAAAAAGGGTTATACGCTGTTGGACAAAGTTCCTATGCAATAAAAGGGATGGGCGACAGTGACGCCATCACGCTGCTTGAGCAATTAAAAGATCATGTCCTGCAGGAAAAATACATTTACCGGCACAAGTACCGTGTCGGAGATGTGGCAATATGGGATACGTTCCAGACTCTTCATTCTGGAACCAAAATCAACGCCGCGACAGGCGAACCCGATTCCAGACTACTCTGGCGTATCAGTGTCAGAGGGAAACCACCGATCCACCACTAACGCTTGGGTCCATTGACACGGCCCGGTCTTGCGTTCTGAACGTCCGTAGCTGAGGCGATGTGCTCCAGTTCGTAAAAGTTGGTTTGGCTGCCCGGCAGCGCCCCCAACCTTTCAAGGTGCTCAGCTGCCAACTCCTCAGTCATTACCGCCTGCATCGCATCTTCATCATATCCTTCAACGATGACGACCCAATTAGCGATGTCATCGGGCCGGCTTCGCAGTTTCTTCTCTTCGGTTGGGGTATGACTTGCCACCTCATCGGCCGTCAAGAAATGAGCGCCCACAATTGAACCGACGCTCACACATTCTCCAAGAAATATGCTCTCCAACCAATGGCGTAACGCATCACTAGACCCTCCAGCAGGCGCCATCCGGCAAGTTAAAATAAATCGGCCAGCACCCAGACCACGACTGTCATCGAGCCGACACAACGTTCGGTTGGAATTGCGGTAACGCGCAAGCACCTGTTCGGTCCAGGGACTGGGGTCATTTAGACGATCAAGATAAGCCCGTGACGTTAAGACCTCGACCGAATCGACTTCATACATAATGAAGTATTGGGGTTCACCGCAAAGCGACCGTGCCCTCCGGCCCCTGAGGAACCCGGGCACCCCCACCCGCTCGCTCATATGCTCGTTGGAATGCCAGTCCTTATAATCATCATCGCCATCAGTGATGTCATGCCAAAACACCATCGCCGCTTCACCGAGCAGACTCATCTGTCGCCTCCTCCATTGAAAAAGCGAACCGTTGATTCGCTAACTGATGCCCCATCAACCGTGCGATCACGTTAACTCGTGAGTGTTTTGATGCTAGTTATTCGACCCGATGACTAGATCCGTCTGTGGATCAATCAAATGCATGTGCTTCATGTCTGCAGTGAGCATGACACGATCCCCCCGACGAACGGTACGGTTGGGATCTGACTTAGCAACCACTTCCGTCCCATCAATAGTGGTAAAAACAAGCACCTCA